>Ga0115569_10000005_pt1 | contig 283832 bp, 246 predicted proteins | sample COGITO_mtgs_1205_2_FD_87295 | JGI IMG/M metagenome (GOLD analysis project Ga0115569, IMG submission 87295) | Pelagic marine microbial communities from North Sea - COGITO_mtgs_120503 | ecosystem: Environmental > Aquatic > Marine > Epipelagic | place: Germany:Helgoland, sampling site... | reverse complement strand
GTGCTCAGTATCAATTAAGACCTCTTCGGAGCCATCGGGATGCAGCAGCATGAGATCAGAGTTGACTGCAAGCTTTGCCGGATTAACCCCTGCCCATTTGATATGCGCATGATCACCAGCACGCGGTTGATTGACGTAGATGATGTCGTAGTTGACGGATGCAAAAGTAGCTGTGCCGGGAAGGCCGCTCATGGCGATAAGGATCAGAAGGCGGATCCTGTCAAAGATAATCTTACGACCGGTCGCACAAAGACAGCTGCTGTTGGATTTGATGAAGGAAATACCTAAGTTTTGTTGATTTTAGGGTGTCAAAGGGTTCTTCCAAGGATGCAATTTGAATGCCAAAGGAGATAAATATCAACAGATCAATAGGTTACGAATATAGGTTTATCTTGGGGGGAGGTAAGTGTAAAAAATCATGACAATCGGATGTGTTTTCACCCGGCACTACGTCAATAAATTTTACAGTGTTTTTGGCCCCTTTTTGAGGCTGTACAGCGGCAGCTGAGCAATACGCGCATCGATATTTGCGCGTGCGGTTGAGTACAGGCTGCTGTCTAGATTGCCGTAGTTTTGGGCAAATTGTGCCGCGCTTAATCCTTCGGGTAAGTCGTTGATATCCGGGAAAAAAAATGCCGGATCACGCAGCGCCTGTGCATGCTGCTGGATCCTTTCTGCGCTTTTTGGGTCGAGTGCCATATCCGTGAATTTCAGTCCTGCGCGGTCTGCGGCAAGGTCTGCGAAACTAAATCCGCTGCCACCTTTTCCGGCGTCTGCTAACTCTTTTAACTCGCCGATGGCGAAACTCGTTGCCGTGTTTGTGATGAGTTGAACTGCCGCTGAAACAATAAAATGTTGGCGTAAATCTTTGCGGCCCAGCACGGTGACCGCATCTCCCACAGGGCGGCAGTCTTTGCGAGATTGCGCGACATCACCGATCAGTGTTTCGAAGAGGTCACTGCCGAGCAAGATAGATAGGGACAACAGCGCTAATTTATTTTCGGTGGCTGGTTTTTGGCTCAGTTCAGTGCGATATCGGGCGTAGCTAAATGCCCAGGCGAGGTAATCGCCAAGTTGGGCATCGGGTGCGGCTTTGCCCTGGTCGCAAATATGTGCAAAGTAGTCGTGTACGCTGTCGGGATCGCTCAGCAACTGGAACTGATCGCGCATTGCAAAAGCGCGTGTTCTGAGCCCACCGGCTTGATTAACCAGATCGCCGAGGGGCCCGTAATTAATTTGGATCGCGCCGGGCAATATGTCTACGTGGTGAACAGCGGCAAATAGCTGATCACCAAGTTTTTTGTCCAGTGTTTGGTTCACCAACCAGCGTGCCGATGCGATCAACCATTGGCCGCGCAGGCTGATTTCGCCCACGCTCAAGGTATCAAATATGAGCTTTCTATCCTCAGCTATCAACGTCAGCGTGAGGTTGATGTATCGGCCTAGTGGATTTTCTGGTATCCGTGCGGTGGCGTTTAGGGTCAACTTGCCGTTGTTGATCTCAACTTGTCCCGCGAATGCGACAACATCACTGATTGTTCGTTGCGCAAAGGCCACGATAGTATTGGCCGCGTTTTCTGTGATTGTTGTGGCGACCAAGTGGTGTTCCGCGCGCGCGATGTCTTTGATGATTGTTCGCATGAGCCGGTTGGCGGCCGCTGCCTCGTTGCCGGTTAATGGTTTTGATAACGTTATCAGAGGCTGGTTGCTGCTGATTGTGCTCAGGAGCGTGATTACGATGACCATGGCCATTATCACCACGTAGACAGTGCGTCTCAGTACGCGCAATGGCCAAGCATCTTTGGGCTTAGGGATAATGTTTGCATTGACAGAGGTCATTTTCAGGCGTGGTTATGGTGCAACCAACAACGGTTAGGGCACCATAAATGATTCGGCGTGGTACAAACGCTGATGGTAACCTAGTTTTTCCCTCGAATCGCCGGATATCGCCTTGAGTACTCAATTGAGTAAAAGTGTCACGCTTGAAACGCCAGCCAATCATGTTGAACTAATCTGTGTCAACAACCTATGGGCTCATGCATCGATCAGTCTATTTGGTGGACATTTGCTCAGCTATGTCCCGAGCTACGACCAGCGCGAACGGTTGTGGTTAAGTCGCGATGCTTGGTTGGATGGCACGCGATCCATACGCGGTGGCGTGCCAGTATGCTGGCCATGGTTCGGCGATCATCCCGCTAGAAATTTACCCGCGCATGGCTACGTGCGAAACCAACAGTGGCGGCTTGTCAGCAGCGTTGATACAGACGATGCCACCATCGTTCGCCTGCGCCCATGCGCGATACAAAATGCAATGAACGAAGATGGGCTTGAGTTAGAGCTTAGCATCACAGTGGGTCGACAGCTCACACTTGCGTTAAGCACCCGAAATACAAGCGATAGGCCGCGTAACTTTGGCGCTGCTTTGCACAGTTATTTCGAAATCTCAGATATTCACAACACGTGTCTTAAGGGATTGAGCGGGCAATGCCTAGACAAAACTGAAGACTTTGCTCGTAAAGTGACGCCGAATCCTTACCTTTTCGAAGCCGAAACGGATCGGATTCACGTGCACCCGGGAAACCGCTGCTGGATCGAAACACCCGATTATGCAATCGAGGTTAACTCTCGCGGCCATGACAGTGTTGTAGTGTGGAATCCTTGGCGTGCAAAATCAGCGGAACTTGAAGATTTTCATGACGAGGGTTTCCAAAGCATGCTTTGCGTTGAGTCAGCAATCACTCAGGGATTCACCTTGGCTGCTCAGCAGACGCATACACTCACCCAGACCTTTGCCTAGCGATAGGCCTTGGGTTGGCATTGTTGGCCAACAGGCTGTTGTGGACTAGGCGGCGACTTGTTTTTGTGTGGATAAATGCTCAGGTCAAGTCAGCAGATCTTGATAGAGCTCGCTGTACTCATGCGCCATTCGTTGAGCTGAAAAGTGCTCAACAATAAACTGTCGGCCGGATTTTGCCAGTTGCTCAGAAAGGGCTTTGTCGAGGAGTAATTGCTCCCAGCAGTCGGCCAGTGCCGCCTGATCACCGTAAGTAGCCAGCAGCCCCGTTGTGTTGTGGGTCACCAATTGGTCTATGCCAGGGATATCATAGGCAGCGACGGGGATTTGCATGGCCATCGCTTCCATGAGACAGCGCGGTATGCCTTCAAGTTTTGATGTCATCACAAATAGGTCAAATGTCTTGAGCCAGTTCAGTCTGTTTTCCCGAAAACCAAGAAATGTGATGGCCTCTGCTGCCGCGGAAGCTTGAGCGTAGGCCTGCATTTCTTCGAGCTGATCTCCGTCACCCAGTAGCACTAACTCGAGGTTGTGATGTTTCGCGGCCAGGGTGTTGAAAATATCGATGATATCCACCAGGTTTTTGCGCTGGGTGATCTGGCCGATGAAGCCGATGCGTTGTTTATGCATCGGTTTTTCGCTTTCATCGGCGGCAGTAACTATCAGTTGGTCCACTTCGTCGATGTCGACGCCGTTTTGAATATAATCTACTTTGTCCTGGCGGACGCCAAGGTCTTGCATATCTCTGCACAGCTGTCGTGACAGCGGAACAACTCGGTCAAACCACTTCAGGAACTTGTTGCCGATAGTGAAGTACAGCTTCAGCTTCCAATCATTAAGTCCCACAAAACCGTGGGGGGTAGATATCGCCTTGATTCCGCACAAGCGTGCGGCAAGCAAGCCGATGATGTCTGATTTGTAGCCGTGAGTGTGGATGATGTCGATCTGTTGTGACCGGATCAACTTTGCAAGCTGCAAAATCATTCGCAGGTCAAAACGACCTCCAACCTTAATTTGGTGGACCGTTTTCCCCAATGCCGAGTATTCACGCGCGAGTTCTACATGTCCGTTATCTGCTTCTAACGTAATCGCAAGATCGCAGGGCATCATTGGATCGTTCATATTCTTGCCCAACGCGAGTATCCAGCGTTCTGCACCGTAAAAGCCGCTTGGGCAGGTAAACTGCAAAATTTTTAAAGTTTGTGGCGCGATTTTTTCTTCCTCGAATAATCATTGGATTGTCGTTGTGCCGTGCAGCATAAAACGGCGGTAAAAGGTGTCAACTAAAGATGCGAAATGGTCCCAAATGCGGCACTGGACTGACGGTCCTGCTGGATCAGTTTGTATGACATGCTGGGTCAGGTTCTAACCACGCTAGACATACCGTTGTCCACAACAAATTCGGCCGCGTTAATGTGTTTGGCCTCATCACTGGCCAGAAAGGCAACCATATGAGCGACGTCGTTAGGTTCGCCGATGCCTAATTGCAGGCGCAGCGCTTCGGGATCTTGCGCTGCCTCGAAGTCGATGCCGGCGCTATGGGCAAGGGCGGCGTGCACCATGGGTGTGCTGATGCTGCCTGGATAGATTGAGTTGCAACGTATGTTGTAGCCTTTGGCCAGGCAATGCGCTGCGATAGATTTGGTCATGCTGCGGATGGCACCCTTTGCCGCTGCGTAGGCGATATAATCGGCATAGCCCTGTAATGCCACAACAGAGGACATGTTAATGATCGATCCGCCCTGCTGGTCTTTTTTCATCAACTGAACTGCCCGCTGGCAGCCGAAAAATGTGCCGTTTAAATGGATGTTGAGTGTCTGGCTCCACTGTTGGGTGGTTGTACTTTCGATATTGGCGATGACGGCGATGCCTGCGTTATTGACCAAGACATCAAGTCTGTCGTAACGGGCGTTGATGTGGGACATCAACTCATCCCAACTGTCTTCGTCGCTCACATCCTGATGTCGGTAATCTGCTCCGATGTCTTTGGCTACCGCCTCGCCGCGCTCGTCGTTGATGTCAGTCATGACAACACGAGCGCCTCGTTCGGTCAGGATTCGTGCGTCGGCTTCGCCGAGTCCTTGGGCGGCCCCGGTAATAACAACCACTTTTCCGTCGAGATTTCCCACAGAGATGCTTCCTTTTTCAAACGTTAAACCGCGAATGGTAGCATGATAAATTGGCGGGCATGGCGGTACCCAAAAATTTTAACTGGGCGTGACCGGCCAATGGCTTGGGCTGCGAGTGCCGATCCGTTTTGCTCGATCCAGTGCTTGTCCGGGCGTATCAAAGCCTGCACTATGAGCACTTAAATGCAGCATCGGGTGTAGTGAATGAAGGCAGTTGGATTGATGGTACATGGTGGTCCCGAGGTGCTTCATATTATCGATGTGCCACCGGTGAGTGCAGGTCCTGGGCAGGTCCGAATTCGCATTCATGCGGCGGCTGTCAACCCGACAGATATTGTTGCGCGAAATGGTATGCGAGCTGAGTTTCAGCGCCAAAAACCGCCGCCCTATGTGCCAGGCATGGATGCCGCGGGTGTTGTAGATCAAGTGGGTGCAGAGGTTACGACTGGGATTAAGGTGGGTGATCCAGTGATGGCCATGGTTGTGCCCAGTGGCATCCACGGGGCCTATCGGGAACAGATTGTTTTGGATCAGAACGCGGTGGTGCCCGCGCCGGCGGGTTGTACTCATGTTGAAGCCTGTACGCTGCCAATGAATGCGCTCACGGCAAGGATGTCTTTAGATTTGCTGGGTCTTCAATCTGGCCAAGTACTTGCGGTTACCGGTGGTCCGGGCGCATATGGCGGTTACGTGATTCAATTGGCCAAGGCAGCAGGGTTGCAGGTTATCGCCGATGCAGCGGATTCTGATCGCGACTTGTTGGTAGCGCTGGGGGCAGACGTTATTGTCAGTCGAGGCGAGCGGTTTGCTGAAAAAATACGAGAACATTTCCCTTTGGGTGTTGATGGCCTTGCTGACGGTGCCCTGCTCAATGGCTTGGCAATTGATGCGGTTAAAGACGGCGGGCATTTCACGGCAATTCGTGGTTTTAAGGGGGGAGATGTCAGAGGTATTCATTTTACGGCGACGTGGGTTACCGGTTATGACGGCGCTTATGCAAAGTTAGACCGTTTGAGAGAGCAGGTTGAATGCGGTCAATTGACATTGCGAGTGGCGCAAGCTGTCGCACCTGAAGAGGCGAGTTATGCGCACCAGCAGCTTGAGGCTGGCGGCACGAGAGGGCGTATGGTGATCAAATTTTGATCGCTGTATGGCCAAGACAAAGGCACATGGAGGTGCTGTTGTGACAAATCCCAGGCCAGACCAAGGTGCTGCTCTGTTTTCGTCGAAGAAGGTGCTGGCGAACTTTGTTGTGCTGGTGCTGTGTTCTCAGTTCGCTTTTTCTGTGCTGGCCATGAAAGGTGTATTGCTGCCGCAAATGCTTGAACTTTGGCAGATTTCTAAAACTCAATTTGGCATTCTGATGTCAATTTACGGCATCGTTCACAATATCTTATATGTCGCATTAGCGTGGGCGCAGGATCGCTTTTCCGCGCGAATACTCATTCCAGTGAATATGGTTTTGGGCGGGATAACTACTTTTTTTCTGGGCACAACGACAGATTTTACGGTGCTGTGCTTTCTATTTGTCATGCTGGCTGTTTGGTGTGAAGGTGCGTTCTGGCCAGCGGTACTCTCAGCGGTGCGCAAGTCTACCTCTGATGAAAATCAGGGAAAGGTTTTTGGCCTTTTGGAAGGTGGTCGAGGAGGCATCGAGCTGTTACAAAATCTGCTGACGGTTGGGTTGTATACCCTATTGGGCTATAGCCTTTTAGGGCTGGAAGTCGCGTTTATGGTGAACGCGGCGATTATGGTTGTTCTGGGGGTGGTCGCGTGGTTTATGTTGCCGAACGAAACCCTCTTGAAATCGGGCTCAGACCGAACTAAAGCCAATCAAGAGGTGGTTGCGGGAATGGGCATTATGCTGCGTTTGCCAGAAGTTTGGCTGGCCGGCTTTGTCGGCTTTACGGTCTATGTGGCCTATACCAGTATGCCGTTTTTTTTGACGTATTTGACTGACTTGCATGTTCTGCCGGTTCTCGCGATCTCTTTTTTTGGCATTGCGTCTACCTCTGGTGGCCGCATCGGCATGGCTTTACCGGCCGGTTTTATTGCGCAACGTTTTTTTGGTGGCGCGGTAGGCGGGATGCGCTTTGGCTTAATTATGGTGGTTCTCTTAAGCGTGCTGATGACTCTGTTGCCAGCGTCTAATGCGTTTGCTGTGCCGGCCATGTTGGTTATGGCCGCGCTCGGTTTTACATTTTTTTTCATGCGCGCGCTGTATTTTGCTCCCTTCGGTGAAATGGGCCTGCCGCAGCGTTTTTCAGGCGCAGCAATTGCCATCGCCGCGTTTATGATCTACCTACCGACCTCGTTTGCTTACCTGCTGTGGGGCGCATTGTTGGATCGCTATCCGGGTGTTCTGGGTTATGCCTTTTTATTCTCTGCGCTTGCCGGGGTTGCTCTGTTGGGTGTTTTGGCGGCACATGTATTGAAACATCGGCTGAACCAGGGCACAGCTGGCAGAATTGCACAAAAGGTGCAGGCATTGGATGAAAAGCTTGGACTAGATGGAAAAGAAAAGACGCTCAGTGAATTGATCGATTCTGCCCCAAAGTGAGGCAATTTATGAGAGGTTGCGGGTGCGCCGTGCGGGTTATTGAACGGTTTTTAAAAAAGACTTGAGTTGCGTGGGGGTAGTCGCTTCGCCGTTCAGCTCGCCGAAGAAGAAATCGAAGTAGTAGCGGAAAGAATCGAGGAACGCGTTTACATCTCGCTTGTTTTTGGTATAGCCGGTCGTCCCGGCAACTACGGTGGGACTGTGAAAGTTCCAGGTAAAGGTTCGCAACCCTTGATCGAGCAAAGATCGAGTCAGTTTCACATGCTCTGCAGGCGTATAACCCTCTGGTGACAGGATCAGTCTGTCAACAATTGACAGGCGAGATAGAATCCAGCGGGCTTTAAATAAATCGAGATGGCCGGCTATATCATAGAGGGTCTTTGAATGTCGGCCTGCAGCGCCGATAAAACCGCCAGACAAAGGTATCTCGAGCAGTTTTTGGTTCTGACCAAACCAGTAGGGGTGCGACGTATACTGACTGAAGTCGGGTCCACCGTCAGCTTCGTAGTTGAATCCTGTACAAATGGAAACATCAATATCAAAGCCCAAGGATTCCATTATGCGAGCGGTGTTGGGTCCGATGCCATATCTTCCGGCCTTATAAATATGTGGGCTATCACCAAAAGACTGTTCGATTTGTTCTTTTAGCGTTTTGAGCTTGTTGTATTCGGTGTCTTTGGGCAGGTTGCCGGGGTACATGTTAGCAAAAGTCAAAGCCTCACAGTGCGGGGGGTTTACCCAAGGGTGCAGGTGAGCACCGATCTCACATCGTTTGTCGTCAAAAATTTCTTTTAATAGGGCGACGCTGGACGGGTTAGCCGCGACCGGGTAGTCGATGACGTAGCAAGGGACGATATTGTATTCGTCGAAAATATCTTGCACACGATAGAGTTCCGACATTGCAGAAACGGAAGTGGCGTTCCGGTCCGGGGGCTTGGACCAGTCAAATTCCTCCTCTGTATCTACGACTACAATCAACTGAGGTTTGATGTCTGCGCCCAGCGCTATTAACTTGTTCTCGTTGATCATTTTTCAGTTTGTTTGCGGTTTCAAAGCTCAATTCCATTCATGGGGCGGCTCAAAGTGAACGCTGTCGGAATTTAGTATAGAGCTTTATCAGATAGCCGCACACACCCTAGCTGTGCGCTAGTCCTTAAATATCGAAATTGTTGGGGGTTAATTGTGCGATTTTGATTTTGATTGCAGTGCGGTTGGGACTCGATTTTTAAATTTGCACCAATTTAAGGTGTTTTGAGAGAGTCAGTGCTTACCCCGAAAGGCATGCCCAGCGATTGCGGGGAGCGGGGGCGAACTTTTTAGCACGGATAACATCTCTGCTGGATGTGGATTGCTCACGATTTTGTTTGCTAACTTTGGCTGACAGCGTTCAGGGTTTTTTTGTCCGCGTCTGACTCGTATAGTACAACCGATAGATTCGCGCTTGGTCTAGGCGAGCTTTATTTAAGGGTAAGGGCAACGAGACTCGAAATTGTTTGGTTATAGGGGTTAGAGATGGCGGATGTTTTTGGACAATGTGATTCACGTTTTTCCGCGGTGAGAGATATTTTTGCTGACAACTTTGCCAGTGGAGCAGATTTAGGAGCTTCATTTGCGCTCACGATTAATGGCGAGATGGTCATAGATCTTTGGGGCGGGTATCTTGATGAGGCTCAGGTAGAGCCTTGGCAAGAGGACACTATTGTTAACGTTTGGAGCACCACCAAGACTATGTCGTTTTTATGTGTTTTGCTCTTGGCCGATCGAGGGTTGCTCGATTTTGATGATGCGGTTGCTCAGTACTGGCCGGAGTTTGCGCAGAACGGAAAAGAGAACGTTAAAATTTGGCATTTGATGAACCATGCCGCGGGGCTCTCCGGCATGGACAAGATAATGACACCGGATCAGATGTACGATTGGGAAATGATGGTGTCCTTGCTTGCGGCGCAAGCGCCTTGGTGGCCGCCGGGATCGGCGACGGGTTACCATGCGATCACTCAAGGTTATTTATTGGGTGAATTAGTCAGGAGAATTACCGGCAAAACGATGGGCACTTTTTTTCAAGAGGAGATCGCAACACCTCTGGATGCGGATTTTTTTATTGGGGTGCCCGATAGCGAGTTTTCGCGGATCGGCAAACTCGTTCCCTTCGAGGGCGGCGCTGCGCCGAGCGCAGAAGCAGGTACGATCGCTGCGCGAACGTTTAGTAGCCCCTTTGCGCCCGCGGCGCATTCATGGACACCGGGGTGGCGGCGTGCGGAAATACCTGCTGCCAATGGTCATGGCAACGCTCGATCCGTCGCCAAACTGCAAGCGCCACTGGCATGTAAGGGTAGCGCTTTTGGGGTAAAGCTCTTCTCGCAGGACACCGCTGAATCGGTGATGAAGCCCCGAATATCGGGTACCGACCTTGTGCTTGGTGTCCCGCTTTCTTTTGGGCTGGGCTTTGGGTTGAATTCAGAGGCTATGCCGCTGTCGCCGAATAAAAATGCCTGCTACTGGGGTGGTTGGGGTGGTTCAGTCATCCTAGTGGATCAAGACGCGGCATTGAGTTTGTCTTTTGTCATGAACAAAATGCACGATAGCGTTGTGGGTGATCCTCGATCCTTAAAGCTGATTCAAGCTGTGTACAACGCGTTATGAATCAAAATCAAAACAGTGCTCGATCGCCGGTTGCTGAGCTTCCTACTGTGGATTGGCTTGATCTGGCGAACAACAAGCAGAAATTTATGGGTGATCTCAGGCATGCACTTGCGGACTGCGGTTTTTTGGTCCTGACCAATGCGCCGGGCTTTGATGATGAATTTCAGCAGCACGCGTTTACTCAAGTTAGGGCTTTTTTTGACGCACCTATGGAGATCAAAAAGACCGCACATATTTCCAATACGCCTTATTTTCGTGGCTATACGCTGCCCACACCGGCTGATCGCGGGCACGGACAGGTAATCGAAAATTTTCAATATGGTTTTGAACAGACCCCTGTTTGTGCGCATGATGATGCCTCCCAGCCCATTCATAAGCGTTTGTTCCGTGGGCCGAATACTTGGCCCAAAACCGACAGTTTGCCGGGATTTCGGCCGCTGATTGAGACGCTAAACAACAGTTATCACCAACTCACTCACGCCCTGTCGGAGCTCATTGTAGAATCGCTGGGTGTGGATCCCCGGGAATTTCGCAAGTATTTCGATTTCTCCGAACCGGATCTGGCCGCAAGCCTGAATCACAATTTTAGTTTGGATGTATTTTCTCCGGAGGCGCAGGAGCAGGTGCGCCAAGCATATGATGAATTTGACAGTCCAAATGTCGGCACACACATTGATGGGCCGCCTTTTATTGCGTTACTGATTAACGATCGACCTGGATTGCAGGTGGTCGCGGATGAGGGTCAATGGGTGAATGCTCCCGTGACCTGTCGTACGGCTCCGGGAGATTATCCAGTATCGGTAATACCCGGTTCGGTAATTGTGAATACCGGCGGCACGCTGATGCATTTGAGTCAGGGGCGCTATAGCGCGACGCTTCATCGAGTCAACACCACGCTGATTCCTGCTGGTCAGACCCGCGTTTCAATGCCTTATTTTCTGCTCCCCAAAATGGAGGGTGATTTAATCCCTTTTGCTGGCCCTGGTGTAGAGCATCCAGTGAGTTCGGGCTATAACGCGGGCCGTGATCGCGGGGCCAACGCCTGCGTCAACCGAATGGGCACATTTCCGCAGGTAACTCGTCGTTGGTGGGTTGACGAGTTTAAGGCGCTCAGCGAGCAGCAGCGCAAAGAGGTGGAATCCGAAACAGCGGCGGCCTTTAAATTGGCTCGTGAGCGTGGTCTGCGTCGCTCAACGCCTAAGATGGGTTAGCCGCGCGTATACCTTTTAGTTTGCAACGGGAAACAGGGTTACGGTTGGCGGTCAAGGGGTGTCAATTTGATGATGGGTATGGTCCGCTTTACGCGGTTTTGGTACTGCGTAAAACCTGGATTAAATTGGGTAAATTGTCGCCAGAGCTCGGTTTGCTGAGGGCCGTGCACAGTGCTCGCTTTGTAAGGCGCGGCGATGCCATCGCGCGTGACCGTGACGTTTGAATTATGCTGCAGGTTTAGAAACCACGCGGGTGGTTGTGCTTGACCGCCGCTGGAACCGATGACGTAAAGAATGACTGGTGTGGCAGAGTCCTTCAGGTACAACAGCGGGGTTGCTCGATTTATTCCAGTTTTGCGGCCGATGGTGGTCAGCAACAATGTCGGTGCCCCCAAGCCGGCGATGCTGATCCGCCCTGAACTTTTCGTGAGCAACCAGCGATCTAAAGGGGATAGCAAAAAAACAAACAACAGGCCGCCCGCACGCGTGCTCGAAAAGCGCAGCAGCAATCGGAAAATGGCGTGTTTCATCGCGGGCCTGGTCTCGTTTTACGACCTATCTCTAGGTTGGGGTAATCAAGCAGCTATGAGCGCGGGTTGAGCCGGTTCAATGCATAGCTGCTGCGTCTTGACCTGCAGGGTAAGGCAGGCTGTTTTTGATAGGAAGTATTTTTCGCAAACGGCACTGGCGCCTTGTCCGGATCACCTGCAGAGCAGGCTGCCGGTTGAAAAATCAGTGAAATCATTTAGGTTTAGAGTTAACGGTTAACAGATAAAATGAAAGGTGATCCTCTGCACACCCAGTTGTTTGAATATGAAATAGCAGCTGAAACCATAAGCAAACAGGCGTGGCTTCAGAACTGGTCAGAACGGACGCAAGATGCGCTGGGTGCTGAACCGGGCCTGCAGGCCTGTGCTGCCATGGGCTCATTGGATTGCGACGAACAGGTAGTTATTTTTGAACGTCTCGAGAACGGCACGGCGGCGCGCGAAACCCTTGCTGAGCGTCCTGACCATGCGGCTTTGAGGCAAAGGATGGGTCAAACAGATATGACGCGCAGCCGGGTTAGGAGCCTGCGGTTTGTGGATTTGCCAGACTATGGCTGGTGGCGGCGGCCAGAACGTCACGACAAAAGATTTGCAGCCGGTGTTGCGGTAACCTTAATTGCCACGCGATTCGCCGATGACAATGCGCGCCAAACTTACCTGAGATTGACGCGCGATCATGCTCGATATTGTTATTTAAAAGAGTCAGGCACGTTAATATACAGCGCAGGTGAGGCTTGTGTTGACAGTGAGCGTGCACTTGGGGTGCAGTCGGGGGATTTATTATTTGTTGCCGCTTTTGCAGATGATGCCTCGGCTGAAAAGCACCGTGTGGATCTGGCGCATGTTAAGTTGCAAGAGAAACTCGTCAATGTGCCCCGAACGCGGGTGTTTGTCCGATCTTATGTAACGACGGGATATGGCTTCTTGTGGACATAGCTCAAATTGCGGTGCTCAGGCTATGATAATAATGATTTCAAACACAGACAAAAATAGAGTTACCTGCTTATGACCCACGCATCGCTTGTTGTTTTGCTGCTCTGCCTTATTGGATGCGGCGGTGGCGGCGGTCAGTCCGAATCAACACCTACGAGTTTTGCGGGTGCGGATAACGACGCAGCCGGTGGGCAGAATCAGGACGAAACGGGCTCGGGCGAAACTGGAGCTGATGAGAGTTGGTCTCTTGAGCGTGTTACGCCGGAGACCGTAGGTCTGGATAGCGCCCAGATCGACCAGCTATTTTCTCACATTTATACCGATTCAGCCGTCCAGTCGGCGACTTTGGTCAAGGATGGCATGATCATTGGCGAGCGTTTTGCGGAGGGTGTCTCGGCGGACACCATCGGCACCAGTTGGTCTGTTGCGAAGAGTTTCTATGGGGCTGCGATCGGCGTCGCGATTGACCAAAATTGGATCACCGGTGCCGACCAAAAAGTCAGCGACTTTATCACCGAATGGCGTGGGTCAAACAAAGAGGACGTGACCGTGGGGCAACTCTTGGAGATGCGTGCTGGCATTCCCGATCGGTCCGGCCTCTTTTTGGCCCGAGATCAAACTGCGTTTGCGATCGGTACCGACAAGACCGCGGCTGCCGGCGTAAGGTTTGTCTACTCGAACCCGACCTCGCAATTGTTTGAACCTCTATTACAGCGATCGGCAGGGCTGGATGCGCATGCATTTTTGCGCCAGGAGATACTTAGCCCAATTGGCATTGACGTCAATCGCATCGGCATGTGGCTCGACCCTACCGGTGCCCAGCCTTTGACCTACATGGGCCTGGACATGCGCCCTGAAGATTTCGCTCGATTTGGCGTACTGATGGCGCGTGGTGGTTTATGGGAAGATGAACAGATTCTCTCCAGCGCCTTTGTCGCGCAAAGTCTGTCGGCAAAGAGTCCGTTCTATGGCTACCAGTGGTGGCAGCTCAATGCCGCATATTTTGGTCAACCCGTGCCAGTGACCGTGTCTGCCGCGCTGGGTCTCGATGGGCAAGCGATCTATGTCTGGCCCGAGGCTGATCTGGTTTTGGTGATCCTAACTAAGTATCAACACAGTCGAAATCAGGGTTATGTGTTGAGTGAAACTAATTTCCCTGACACCTGCACAGGGCGTGGCCGTTGCCCGCCTGGTGCCGAGACCGTTGAGAGATATGATCAATTTGAGCTTATTCGATTGCTCAGCGAGCTGAATTAACCATGATTTTTTTGCTGCGGTTGTGACGTTTGTGGCTGGATCGTTGTGGTCAACGATCGGTCGGTGGTGCAAACACCAGTAATGCATTTCCGGCCATTCGGTCGCCGAATAAGTAGCCGGAGTTGATTAGCACGTGCCCTCGGTAAATCACCGGGCCGTCGGACTCGATGCTGCCGCCTGCGGCGGTCTCCCCCGAGACAGAAGCGAACTCGGCATTGGTATTAAAGTCCCATAAAATCTCGCCGTTGCTGCTGTCATAGGCGCGCAGGTGTCCGTCAAAGGCACCGGCAAATACGACGCCAGGTATCGCCGTGGCGGCTGCCGATAAACCCGGATCACAGGCGGGTCGATCGTTCGGCTCACACACCTCTGGCGCGGGCGTATACCACATGATTTTTCCGTCGACGGCGCTCAACGCGTATAGTCCGGGCGAGCGTGGTCCCTTAAAGCGCCCTGTAAACGTGGTGTCTGCATTGGGTGCAAAGATGGTGGTGCCCTGTGCAGCGAGGCCCCAGTGAATGCCTCCAGCAAATCCGCCGCGACCGATTTTTTTGCGCCAGATGAGTTCACCATTGTCTGGATTTAAGGCAAAAACGTGCCCAGATTTTTGACCAGCGATCACCCGGTCTTGGCCATCGACCGATACCAATATTGGGGGTGCGCCAATATCTAGATCAGGACCGTCCTCCTCGGGACAATTGGCCCCGCCACCGATGAAACAGGCCATATTCCAGGCATCTCCGCTGAGCGACTGGTAGTGCCAGACGATCTTGCCGGTGGTCAGATCAATGGCCAGAACTGAATCGCTTGTATCGGCAGCTGGGGATGTATACGCCTCGCCGGTGCCAACGTAAAGCTGGTTGCGTTTGGGGTCTATCGTTGGGGAATTCCATATTGGAGCGCCTGCGGGATGAAATAGGGGGCTGCCGGCTTCATTATTTCGACCGGTCGCGGCAGGGGTTTGGGGGATGGCATAGGTGGTCCATAATTTTTCGCCATTGGCGGCGTCAAAGGCGACTACGCCACCCCGAAAAGTACAACAACTATATCCGGGATCAGCGGCACTGCCCCATTCTGTGGAAGATAGCGGTACATAGAGTTTGTCTTGGTGAAGTGTGGGTGATCCAGTTAACGTTGTGTCAGGGTGAGCGTCTGCTCGAGCGCGCCAGATTTCTGTGCCGTTTGATGGATCGATCGCGTAAACGGTGCCTCGAATGTCACCAAAATAAGCGCGCGTGCCTGTCTCGTTGATAGCAAGTGCGCTGCGTACTTCTGCATCAGCGCTATAAGTCCAATGTGTGCAGCCGTCCTCTAAATTGAGCGCATAAACCGTGCCATCTTGGCTGCCAACCAGCAGTGCGTTGCCGAAGGGCGAGGGTTGACTGCGCGCGCGCGTGGCACCTGGGTAGGCAAAAACCCATTTAAGCTGAAGGTCACCCAGAACATTTTTACTCAGTTGGGCCACATCAGCCGGTATGAAGCGCGTGCCTTGCTTGGACAGGCTCCAGCCTGCTGTGACCGGCTTGACTGCGGGTATTTCGGTCGCCTCACAGCGTTTGACGGGTATACGAGCGATGCTTTCTCCCCCCAAATAAGCAGCCAGAGTTTTGATCTCGTTGCGGGTTAGGTCTGATGCATAGGTCGCCATGACGCCCTCGTTTAGGGCAGATTCAATGGCTTTTGCGCCAATGAGTTGAAATTTGATTTGGTGAGGTGCTTTGGCAACGCTGCCGTCGTGACAATGCGCGCAGCGATTGTTGAATGTTGCTTGCGCATCAAAGGTTGCGGCTGGAGTTTCTGTTGAATTGGCGGATGAAATAGGGTTTTGTCCAGCGCTCAAGTCTGCCACTGAACACAAGGCCGCGATGGCAACGGCGGTTAGGTTAAAAATTTTCATTGTGTAGGCTCTTCGGGTTAGTGGCTCTTCAAGGGAACGATTAGGCACACGAGGTGTAAAGGTAACGCGGTTGGGCTTTGGTTCTCAAGCGAGTTTGTCAGCTTGACGCTTATTGCAATTCATTTTCCTTTCGAGCAACCTGACTAAAAATATCGTCGGAGAGGGGTATGCGTATTGGTTTTTTGGGCATTTGGCTGCTGGCTTCAGTCAGTGCCGGTTCTGTTTGCGCTGAGCAGCAACCGGGCACGCATGATGAGGTTGCAAAAATAGAAGGTCTCTATGCCACTTGGCGTGATGCCGTGGAGAAAGGTGACAGACAGGCCTACGTTAGTCTGCTGCACCCGCAAGTGCGGATGCTGCCTCCGGGTGCACCGGCGATTGACACTGCGGATAGCTATAGCGAATTTTTGCGTCCTGTTTTTGCGATGGCGACCTACACGATAGAAGTTGATCAGGCGCCAGAGGTAGAGGTGATGGGTGATGTTGCCGTGGCTCAGTATGACTATACCATCAGCCTAAACCTTAAAAACCCGTCTGTTGGCGTTTCTGAGCCTGGCGCTCTGACCGCGTCGCAGACCTCAGCACGCTATTTTGATGTGTTGCGTAAGACTGATACCGGTCAATGGCTGGTCTGGCGGCATGGCTGGCAGGTTTGGTAACGATGGCTGTATAGGGTTGCGAAGGAGCGTGGTGATGCGTCGATATTTTAGTCTTGGGTTGATTTTGATTTTTTGTGCAGTCAGCCATGCGCAAGAGGTTGATTGGCCGGCTTACGGGGGCAGTGATGGTGGCGGGCACTATTCACCGGCCACGCAAATTAACCGCGAAAATGTCAAGCGCCTGCAGCAGGCGTGGGTCCATCGCTCCGGTGACTTTAAAGGCGGTGTGCAGTCGTTAACGGAAGTGGTTTCCGAAGAACTGCAATCGAGCCGGCCAACCTCATTCATTGGCACACCGATTGTCACGCAGGGCAAGATGTTCTATTGCACGCCCTACAATAGAGTGTTTGCGTTGAATCCAGCTACCGGTGAAGAGCTTTGGGTTTTTGACCCCGAAGTTGATATGACCCAAGAGAATTTGACCAATTGCCGCGGTGTCAGCAGTTGGGGGGCGGTAACACCGCAGGGCTTGGTCTGTGAGCATCGCATTGTACTGGCGACCCTTGATGCACGGTTGATTGTTATGGATGGGCAAACCGGGCTGCCCTGCGAATCTTTTGGTGATGGTGGTGAAGTGGACTTGACTCAGGGACTTACTGCACATATCGGCAGTGAATATGGCGTTACCAGTGCGCCAGCAATTATAGGCGACTTAATTGTGACTGGCGCCTATGTGACCGATAGCATTCGGCAAGACATACCCTCAGGTGTCGTTCGCGCATACGATATTCGTTCTGGAGAATTTGTCTGGGGTTGGAATCCCGTTCACCCCGACCTGCCACAGCGTGATGCGCAGGGGAAATTTGTCGCAGCAACAACAAACGTTTGGTCGACCATCTCGGTGGACCGCGAGCGAAACTTAGTCATTGTTCCAACCGGTAACTCCTCCCCGGATTATTACGGAGGCGATCGTGAGGGACATCAGGATTATTACTCCAGTTCGGTGGTGGCGCTTGACGGCACCACGGGTGAAGTCGTCTGGTCTTACCAAACGGTGCATCATGATATTTGGGACTTTGATGTCCCTGCGCAGCCAACATTGACCGATGTCACAATCGATGGGCAAACGCGTGCGGCGGTTGTGCAGGTCACAAAGATGGGGCTGACGTTTGTACTTGATCTAGAAACCGGTGAGCCATTGCATCCAGTGGAGGAACGGCCTGTTCCGCAAACCGGTCAGGTGCCCGGAGAATATTTATCGCCAACACAACCTTTCCCGCTCAAACCTAAACCTCTGCATCCGTTGGGTATTACCCCGGATGACGCGTGGGGGTTCACTTTCTGGGATAAGCAAAAATGCCGTGCACTTTTGTCGCAGGCGACAACCGGGCCGATATATACGCCGTTGACGACAAAAGGTACGGTGATGTACCCGTCTAATCTCGGCGGTAATAACTGGGGCGCTCCTGCAGTGGATCCTGAGCGTCAAATTATGATTACGAATACCAAACGCACGCCAATTCAAGTGAAGCTTGTGCCGCAGGCTGAGTGTGCGGGCGGTGAGGCATTTCCACAAAAAGGCTCGCCCTATTGTGCAGAAATGAAGCCGTTAATCTCTCCCTGGGGTGCCCCCTGTACGAAGCCTCCATGGGCAACGTTGGATGCTGTTGATTTATCCTCAGGTGAAATTCTGTGGAGTGTGCCGTTAGGCACGTTGAAGCATCTGGCGCCGTGGCCGGTGACGTTATTTGTCAAAGGTGGGCTAGAGGCCGGTGGGCCGACCGTTACGGCCTCGGGTTTGGTGTTCATTGCTGCGACCTCAGATGGCTATTTCAGGGCATTTGATGTGGATGACGGGGCTGTGCTGTGGGCACATGAATTACCAGCGACAGGCAACGCTGTGCCGGTGACGTATATGCACGAGGGTCGGCAGTATGTTGCTGTTGCGGCGGGTGGTCATTTCACCTCACCGCTGCCCTCTAATGACTTCCTGATCGTATTTGCGTTGCCTTAGGGGAGGGGCCTAGACACATTGCCCTGCGCAATGCCCGGAGGACCAGGCCCATTGAAAGTTGAAGCCGCCTAAATGGCCGCTAACGTCGAGGACCTCGCCGATAAAAAATAACCCGGTGTGATCTTTCGCCTCCATGGTTTTGGAACTGATTCCGTCGGCGCAGACGCCACCGAGCGTGACCTCTGCGGTTCGGTAACCTTCAGTGGCTGCGGGTTTAAGCGCCCAATGCTGTAATTGTTGAGCCACCTGACGTAGTTGGGCATCTGCAATGCTGTCCAGGCGTCTCCCGTCTAATGTGGACCAAAATTCTTGCATCAACTCGGTGACCAAAGATTTGGCCAACACTTGGCTGAGAAGCGTTTTAAGATGAATTGAAGGCTGACTTCGTTTTGTGTCCAATAACCAGTGGTGTGCATCGATTTCGGGAAAAAGGTTGATAATCAGGAGATCGCCTGGATGCCAATAGTTGGATATTTGTAAAATTGCCGGCCCGCTCAACCCGCGGTGGGTGAACAACATGTTTTCCGTAAAGCTTTGATCATTGCAGCGCACTTCGATCTCCAGCGCGAGCCCGGACAAGCGCTCGCATAAGTTTTTTGTGCTGCCTGTGAACATAAAGGGTACAAGCCCGGCGCGCCGCTCGATCAGCTTTAAGCCAAATTTGCGGGCAATGGCATAGCCAAAGTCGCTTCCGCCCAGTGTTGGAATGGATAAGGCGCCGGTTGCAATCACCAGTGACTCACAGCGCTGGGTTTGACGTGTATTATCATGCTCAAAAGTCAGGCAATAGCCAGAATTTTCCGCGGTGGGTGTGACGTCGACTGAGTTGCAGTGGGTTAAAATATTGACGCCAGCTGAATGGCATTCAGCCAACAGCATCGTCACAATGTCTTTGGCCGAATTTTGGCAAAATAGCTGGCCGTGGCGACGTTCTTCGTATTCGATACCGTGTGTTTCGACCAGATCAATGAAGTCTTCAGGGGTGTAGCGATGTAGTGCGGATTTTACAAAGTGGGGGTTACTACAGATGAAATTTTCGGCCGTCACGTGATAGTTGGTGAAGTTGCAGCGGCCTCCCCCAGACATGAGGATTTTTTTGCCGACTTTGTTGGATTTTTCCAACACAAGTACGCTCCGCCCGCGCTGAGCAGCGGTCAAAGCGCACATTAATCCTGCTGCACCAGCGCCTAAGATGATGACATCGGGGTGCATCGAGTTAATTGCTGAAGTTGTGCTGAGGATGATTTTTGCTGACCACCCGAGGTGTCGAGGTGGTTATGGGGTTCAATAAAAACATTAGGTTTAATAAATTTAAAAAAGGGTCTGTCTGAATGTTGTTAGCGAGAATCACGGGAACGTTAAGCCTGTTATTAATAGCGAGTTGCGCCGAGTACCTTCCGTTGTCGGGGGGCGCGCTGGAGGGCCCATTGAGTGCTACGCCGAGCAGTTGGGAAGGTGTCGCGGCAGATAATATCATACAGCTTGAAACGCGGGCAGAGCAGCCGTATTCGGTTAACCTATGGACGGTCATAGTTGATGGAGACCTGCACATTTTCGCGGGCGATAATTATGCGACTTGGGTTGCGCATATTGAGAATAATCCCGCGGTTCGCTTGCAGTCTGAGGCTGGGCTATATGCGTTCAAGGCGCAGCGCGTCACGGATGAAGCTCACTTTAAGCTTTTCTCGCAGGCTTGGGAGGAAAAATACGGCGCCCCGCCCAAAAATGAGCGAGTTGACCAAACCTTTTTGTTTCGTTTGACCTCGCTCGACTGAGTTGTTGTCACGGGTCTTTGTGCGGCTTATTTTACCCGCAGCATCGCCTTGGGTTGGTCTGCTTAGACCTTTGCTTGATTGAATCAGGCGGACGCTATGATTAGTTTGTGATAAGTTACCTGAGCCAAAAATAAGTCAGGTTTAAGCAGTGGAATGCGCTAGTTCGAGTGTGTCCTATGTGCTTTTCGTTTCGGGCTTGCGATGGCGAGTGGCTGTCTCGGCTGTGCCACACCCAGCTGGGTTAGAGGCGCCGTAAGGACGTGGTTTTTTTGCGGCCGGGTCGAGTGTTCGAGTAGTTCAGCGGATTTATAAGTAGGTAAAAAGGTGAATTTGATGGCAAGGAGCCGACTGCAGAGTTTGGGGGAGATGTGGACTCACGATACAAACGTCAGGTTTACGCATGTGAGTTTAACGCTCGCCGTGATGTTCGCGCTCGCCGCGTGCAGCACCACGAAGGCCGTCGACCATTGGCAAGCAGAAAGCTTCAGTCGCAGTTCTATTGATCATGTGTTGATCATCGGCGCGACGACCAATCGAGGCTATCGTTTAATTTTTGAAAACGAGTTTGAGCAGCGGTTGACGAAAGGGGGGTTGAAGAGCGTAAAAAGCGTTGATGTGCTCGGAGATCAAGTGCCCGATAGAGAAGCGGTCGAGGCATACGTGGCTAAACACAATATCGATTATGTTGTCGCGACCAAACTCGAAAGAGCGGACGTCGAAACCACGTATGTGCCTCCTTCAGCTGTCACCTATTACACCGGTCCTTATTATCCAAGCTATGGGCAGCTGTATGGCAGCACCGTCACTTTAGTGAAGGAAGGATATAGTGATACGCGCAGCACGTTGATTCTAGTCACAACTATTTTTGATGCGAAATCGGGTGATCCTGTTTGGGTTGGTCGCTCTGCGACCTTTGAGCCGGGTTCAATAGGTGTGCTAGCAGGTGAAATTGCCAGAATAACATGGACCAACATAGCGCCTTGAGAGGTGTTTTATTGCCAATTGAAGGTCGCAAGGGACGGTTTAATGACGTCTTTAGTGGCTAGACGGCAGGGTGAGTGATCGTTTAATTACAAGGGAGAATGACATTGGCGCAAAAACAACCAGATTATGATGTGATCGCAGTCGGTGCGGGTTTTGCAGGACTGGGATTGATCCACTATATGCGCGAAGCCGGACTATCCGTGCGCGTATTTGATAAGGCGACAGATATTGGGGGTACCTGGACCTGGAATCGATACCCCGGCGCTGCCAGTGACAGTGAGTGTTATTACTATTGTTTGAGTTTTTCAAAAGAGTTGCTGCAAGAGTGGCGTTGGTCTGTTCGCTACCCCGGTTGGGAAGAAAATCTCAGTTATATGCATTTTGTTGCCGACAGGTGTGATATGTGGCCACATATCCAGCTTAATACGGAAATTGTAAGTGCGGATTTTCAGGAAGACACAGGATTTTGGCTGATTAAATCGGCCGACGGCGACGAATTCACCTGCAAATACTTTACCAGCGCGATGGGTATGATTTCTCAGCCGGTGATCCCTGATTTTAGAAACATGGATAAGTTTCAAGGCCCTTGTTTCCATTCCTCTCGCTGGCCGCACGAAGGGCTGGACTATGCGGGCAAACGCGTAGCGATTATAGGATCGGGTGCGACCACGGTTCAAATGCTGCCAGTTGTCGCGCAAACAGCGGAAAGTGTGACGGTCTTTCAGCGCACCGCCAACTTTGTGATGCCTGCTGTGCAAAAAGAGATGACATCCGATTGGGAAAAAGAGATTAAAGACAATTATGACGAGATCATCAGTAAACGTCGTAATCATGTCTTTGGTATGCCCTTCGACAGCCCCGTCGGGCGTGATCTGGCGGACACACCGGCTGACGAAGTGCAGGCCATTCTCGAAGAGCATTGGTCCCGGGGCAGCTTCAGATTTGTTTTTGAGACTTTTGACGATCTGCTCACCAATGCAGAATCAAATCGCATTGCAGGGGACTTTGTGATCCGTAAAATGCTAGAAAAGGTTAGGGACCCTGACGTGGCAGATATGCTGACACCCAAAGGATATCCTTTTTTTGCCAAGCGTCCGCCTCTGGACCACGGGTATCACGAAACATTTAATCGCGAAAACGTAAATCTTGTAGATATCAAAGATCGCGAGCCGATTGTTGAGTTCACATCCACAGGAATTCGCACCACGCAAAACGACTATGACTTTGACATTATTGTTCTGGCAACAGGTTTTCAAGCGTATACCGGTGCCCAAGAATCGCTGGCCATTCGTGGTCGCAACGGTCTATTGCTGAAGGATAAATGGGAAGAGGTTTCGGCGTCGATTATGGGGGTCTTTGTTGCGGAGTTTCCAAACTTATTTATGGTGACGGGCCCGCAGGCGCCGTTTGCTAACCTGCCGACGTCGATTGAGCAAAACGCGATGTACATTGCTGACTGCCTCAAAAAAATGGAAGGAGAAGGGTTGGCAATTTGCGAACCAAAGCAATCGGCTGAAGATGCATGGGTGGCGGAGACTGCAGCCATTCATGAACAAACACTGATGGCTCAAGGCGACAAAGTGAACTCCTGGATGATGGGTGCAAACCTGAAAGACAAAAAACCGCGAGTGCTGATCTATTTTGGTGGCGCCAATGTTTACTACGATAGGATGCGCGAGTCAGTGGAAGCTGGGTTTCCTGAAGTTCAATTTGAGCAGCAGGTGAGCTAGCGCTGTAAGCTCTGTAAGAAGGGTTGCCGATGATTGATGAAAGTTGTTGGTGCAGCATCAAAAATTGATGAGACTGAGATTTAAAGGAGATCAAGTATGAGTAATGAAACCCCTGAAAAAGCAATTTTGGTGGAGCGGCGTGGGCGAGTGATGATCATCACGCTGAATCGACCTGAAGCGATGAATGCCATTAATGGTGAACTGTCTCATGGCTTGCTGGATGCGGTTAGGGCGTTGGATGACGATGATTCGTTGACGGCGGGAATCATTACGGGCAACGGCCGCGCATTTTGTGCGGGTATGGATTTGAAGGCGTTTGCCCGGGGTGAGGATATTGGGCCGCTGACCACTTTTATTCGGGAAGGTTGTTCAAAGCCTCTGATCGCAGCCATTGAAGGTTTTGCATTAGCCGGTGGTTGTGAAATAGCGCTTACGTGTGATCTCTTAGTTGCCTCGAAAGGGTCTAAAATAGGTATTCGCGAGGTCAAAGTAGGCCTGTTTGCTGCTGCCGGCGGTGTATTTCGTTTGCCGGCGAGGGTGGGGTATACGCGAGCCATGGAAATGGCCATCACTGGAGAACCCATCACGGCTGAGGTGGCGCTGGAGAATGGGATGCTCAGCGAACTGACCGAGGCAGGCGGCGCTTTGGATGCTGCGCTTGGATGGGCTGAACGGATTGCTGAAAACGCGCCTTTGGCGGTATCTGCCTCCAAATCGCTGGTGCGCGCAGCGGCGCAGGGTTATGACGAGGAAAGTTTGTGGAAAATGCAGGAGCCCCTGTCGAAGAAAGTGTTTAGCTCCAATGACGCAAAAGAAGGTCCAAAAGCGTTTGCTGAAAAGCGGGCACCGAACTGGACCGGCAGCTAATATTTGGTGGTAGAGGCATAATCGCTTGCTGAAGAGGTTCTCCAGCAAGCTTTTCACGGGCTATATATCTAAAGGTCGGTAGTAGTCTTTGCCTTGGCTAATATACTCGCTGATCCTCTGTCTGAATGTATTTCCCGCAGATCCTTCTTCAGTCAGAGTTAAATTCTGTCGGAAGAAGTTAATACTCTCTGGGTTTAACGTCTGGGCGAGCGCCCAGTAATGGTCTGCTAGATCGTTGTGGCCATGAACTCGAAAAAAGTTGCCCAGACAAAAGGCTGCGTCAGCTTTCAATTGCTCTTTGCTGTGAGTGCGTATGTTCTCGCTGACCTGTTCTGGTGCGTTGATATAAGGACTGTTTTCGCCGTTCTCGATCCAGTCTTTTAACGCCGGTGTATAAACGTCGTTGCCAAATGTGATGGTTTCTTGGCCGTCGCTGATGGCATGGATTTGTGAGTATGTTCCTTCATCAATTCGGACGATCCGCCCTGTTTCGTCGATCCAAGCGGAGGAGGGAACGTTGACGAAGTTGAACAGACTGCTGATGCGGTGATTTTCGTCCACAATTTGTATGTAGGTTGCGCCAGCCGCGTCAAAAATGGGCCCCGCAACGGCTTCGCCCCCTGTGTCCTGCGCGGCGCAGATGATGACAAAATCAGGATTGTCGATTTCTTCATATATACGTTGCCACACGGGCACGTCTAGATAGCATCCTCACCAAGATGACCAAGTGACGATCAGTGCTTTTTTACCTTTGAAGTCTGACATTCGAATGACGGCGCCCTTGCGATCGGTCAATTCAAATTCCGGTGCCATTGCTGCTGATAGCGTGGATTCGCGTTTTGCTGGTATTTCGGCAAAGCTCCAGACTCGATTTTGGGTGTCTGCAACGAACGGTTGGCCGATGAAACGTGCGAAAGCGCTGAGGTTGAACCAGTTCTGGTCGGCAAGGGTTACGTTAAAGGTGTCTTGCAGCGGAATACATAGATCTCCAAGGCATACGCCCTCAGCTTTGACTTCAAAACCATTGATTCGGGTTAGGTCCTCTGCCCGTATAAGGAGTTCGTCGTCCGCACCGGTAGTGCTCAGGGTCAGCGTTTTGCCTTGGTAAAGTACACTGGTGCTGCCCGGAGGGTGAAGGGCGCTAGTTGTGAATGGGTGCCGGAGTTGCGGAAACGCCATCATGGGTTTAGCCATAAGCCTCATCAATTTTTTTTGTTTGGACTTTCATCCTAGTTGATCTAGGTCGCTGGGAATAGCTGTATCCGCACGATATGTTTTTTATGGGCTTAAAATTTCTATCCATTTGAGCCACTCGAGTACGGTCCTGGCTCGTGACAGGGTATCCTAGGGGAATAGTTTTTGAGGATGAAAAAGTGACGCAGTTTAAAATAGAGGTAAATGGGCAAACGCATGAACTGGATGTTAGTCCTGAAATGCCCCTGCTGTGGGTGTTGCGAGACAAATTAAAGCTCAAGGGAACCAAGTATGGCTGTGGAATCTCGCAGTGCGGCGCGTGTACCGTGCACGTGGATGGTGTTGCCGTTCGCTCTTGTGTGCTGCCTATTGCTGCGGTCACTTCGGCCGTAACGACCATTGAGGGCCTTGCTGATGGTGGCGATTTGCACCCGTTACAAAGTGCGTGGATTGAGCACGATGTGCCGCAGTGTGGCTATTGTCAGTCGGGCCAGATCATGAGTGCAGCGGCTTTACTGTCCAACACGCCTCAGCCCAGTGATGAGGACATTGATGCCGCGATGGCGGGTAATTATTGTCGCTGTGGCACCTACATCAGAATTCGCAAAGCGGTGCATACGGCAGCGTCCTACTATGATGCAAGCGCGCCGAGTGCAATCGGAGACAAAGGATGAATGAAGTTAAATTAAGTCGGCGCAAGCTCTTTAAAGCCAGCGCTTTAGCCGGGGGTGGTTTTTTACTGCAGATGGCGCTGCCAATATCGGTATTAGCCGCAGAAAAAGACACTCTGGTGCGCTCGAAAGCGCTCAACGTATATGTACAGATTGATGCTGACGGGCAGATCACCATTTATTCGGCGCACCCCGAAATGGGGCAAGGCATTATGACCTCTTTGCCCATGATTGTTGCCGAGGAAATGGGTGCTAATTGGGAAGATGTGAAAGTTTTGCAGGCACCGGTAGACACCGCCCAGTTTGGTTTTCAAGGTGCAGGAGGGTCTACTTCTATCCCCAGAAATTATCAGGCGATGCGCGAGATGGGTGCGTCGGCACGCGAGATGTTAATTGCTGCAGCGGCTCTGTTAATGGAGGTAGATACGCAAGATCTGGAGGCGCGAAACAGCGAGGTGGTGCATGCTTCGGGCAACCGTCGAACGTTCGGTCAACTGGCTGCGTTGGCCGCGCAGCAAGAAATGCCTGATCCAGAAATGTTGTCTTTTAAAGATCCGCGTGCTTACACCATTATTGGCACTTCGGTGGGTGGTGTGGACAACTTGGTGATTGCGACAGGCCAATCCCAATTTGGTATTGATGTGGATTTGCCAGGCATGAAATATGCGACCTACTCGCGTTGTCCTCGGCTCGGGGGGAAGGCTGTTGCATTTAATGAAGTTGAAATCAAAAAGCTGCCGGGGGTGACGGACGCTTTTATCTTGCAACCCGATGCGCGGGCCGGCAAGGCCTCAATGTCGTTTATACAAGGCATGGCCTCTTTAAGAGGGGGCGTTGCCATCATCGGCAACGATACCTGGTCGGTCATTGATGCAAAAAACAAATTAAAAGTGCAGTGGGATGAAACCGCGTCATCAGATGACAGCTGGTCGGGGATGGTTCAACAAGCGCAAGCGTTGGCACGTTCAGATCACGGGGAGGTCAAGCGCGATGATGATCAACTAGAGGCTGCGATGTCAGATCCAAGTCATCTTGCTTTGGAATCGTTTTATGAATTTCCCTTCGTAGCACATGTTTGCATGGAGCCGATGAATTGCACCGCGCATTTCATTAAGGGGCGGGGTGGCGAACCAGATTCAATGGAACTTTGGATGGGCAGTCAGTTTCCAGCACAGGCTAAAGAAATAGCCAGCAATATGTTGGGTATCGCACCGGAAAACGTGAAGGTTAACCTGAAGCGTCTTGGCGGTGGATTCGGGAGAAGGGCCATCCATGACTTTGCTGCCGAAGCGATGGCAATCGCTTACCGGGTAGACGGCCCGGTTAAGCTAACTTGGACGCGCACGGATGATATTCACCATGACTTTTTTAGGGTTGGTGGGTTTGAGAATATGCGTGCGGCAATTGATGCCAATGGCAAGCTTGCCGCATGGGATCAACATTACATTGGTTTTGCGCATGATCAGAAACCTGTCATTGGTTCAGGTTTCAGGGGTAACGAGCTGCCGATGACGGTTTTAGAGCGAGCCAGAGTTCGTCAGTCGATGATTGCTTTAGATACGCCGTGCGGCGCTTGGCGGGCACCGGGAGCCAATACCAATGCGTTTGTGGAACAGAGTTTCATTCACGAGCTTGCCGTCTTGGCACAGCGCGATCATGTTGAGTTCTTGATTGAGCTGATGGGCGCGCGGCGTTGGACAGCTGAGGGTAATGTCAATGCCCTCAATACCGGACGTGCCATTGATGTGATTAAAATGGCTGCTGAAAAAGCCGCTTGGGGTAAGCCAATGCCATCAGGTTCGGCGCAGGGTTTTGCATTTTATTTCTGTCATGCGGCGCATATTGCACAAGTTGCAGAAGTGTCGGTGGATGGTAGCGGTAATTATCACGTCGATAAGGTGGTTGTCGCCGTAGACGTTGGCCCAATAATCAATCGTAGCGGTGCACTGAGTCAGGTAGAGGGGTCGATAATCGACGGGTTAAGCACAATGGCAGGGCAACAGATTACGATGGAAAAAGGCGTGATTGAGCAGGACAATTTTCATCAATATCCGGTAACGCGGATTGCTCAGACACCTAAGATCGAGGTTCATTTTATTGAGAGCGACCATCCCTCGACTGGCTTGGGGGAGCCTGCGCTTCCGCCTTTGGCTCCGGCGGTGACCAATGCTATTTTTGCGGCGACCGGTGACCGTATTCGATCCATGCCATTGAGTGCGCAGGGCTACCAGTTGGTTTGAGTGCGGTGGGTTGGCGGCACGCCTGTTCTCAGGCGTACCTGCTTTCTCTCAAGGCCTAGCCGCGAATCACGCGTCCCGGTCTTGCGCCTGTATCGTGATCATGCTGGCGAGTTTTAACACCGTGGACAAAGGTATTTAGGTATCCGCTTGCGGGTTGTAAAATGCGCGATCCGCCGGCGGGCAGATCGTGATGCACCTGTAGTTCCCCAAGATCTAATTTTTGTAAGTCAAAGAGGTTGAGATCAGCTCGTTTTCCAGCCGCGATTTGACCTCGGTCATGCAGGCCAAACAGTTGGGCGTTGCGCAGCGTTTGTTTATGAACCATCAGCTCAATCGGCATGCGTGGGCCGCGTGTGCGGTCTCTAACCCAGTGGGTGATTTGATAAGTAGGATTGACTGCGTCAAAGATAAGGTTGACGTGGGCGCCGGCGTCAGACAAACCAATGGTTGTATCCGGGTGTTGAATCATCTCCTCCATAACACTGAAACTGCCATCGACGAAATTTGCGCCTAGGAGGATGGCAAATCGGTTGCCTTGATTGGAAATCAAAAAGTCGTACATAAATTCAGCGACGTCTTGGTTGGCTGCCATGGCCAAGGCGCCGATATTGCTGTCAGACTGCGGCTCGTAGTTAATGGGCAGGTCAATAGGAAACATATTGGGTGCGGCCATTGCCATGAGACCAAAGACGTTGGCCATGGCGCCAGTTTGTGTCGGTGGGATGTCAGCGTCACTGAGAATGGCGGCTTTTACCTCTGGTTTGTGCATTTCGGCCAACATACGTTCGAAGGGCAGTTGGGCCAGCTTGAGGAAGGTTTCCCGTCTTTGGAACATGTGATAGGTGCGTAAACTGGTGACCAACCCGATGGGCCGAGTTGTGATTTGTGGTCGCAGCATTAGCCCTCGTGCGTTGGCTTGTTCAACGATGTCTAGGCAATTGCGCCATTGGTCAGGCCGGTTGGAATTTTGCACCAGAGTAAATGTACAGTTGCGTCCGGAAGATTCTGCAATCTCCGCAAACAGCTCCACTTCTTGTTCGGTTGTCCAATGTTCTGGCCCGGCAATATCTCCCACAACACCAGCTGGAACCGCTTGAAAAACGCCGCGCCCGGCATTTTTCATCGCCAGGCCAATGGCCAATAGCTCTGATTTTTCGGCAAAGGTGCCCGGAATCGGTTCACCCACAATAGACCGATGACCAATGGTTCTTGATGTCGAGAATCCCAATGCGCCAGCTCGAAGGGCCTCCTCAACTATTTGTTGCATATGAACTAGGTCGGCTGAGGTGGCGTCTTCATGATTTAATGCGCGTTCGCCCATTACGTAGTTGCGCAATGCCGAATGAGGGATTTGAGTGCCGACATCCAAGGTGTATTGGCGGGTTCCCAGGTAATCAATATACTCCGGGAATGTCTCCCAGCGGCCCCACTCAATTCCTTCATAAAGAGCTGTGCCGGGAATGTCTTCCACGCCCTCCATTAATTCGATCATCCCCCGCTCTCCGCCGGGTGGGCAGGGCGCAAAACCTACGCCGCAGTTGCCCATGACAACACTGGTCACCCCGTGGCTGAACGACGGATCGAGCTGATCATCCCAACTGACTTGACCGTCATAATGGGTGTGAACGTCAACCCAACCAGGTGCCGCGGTTGCCCCTTGCGCGTTGATGGTCTCTTTGGCGCTGCCGGTGGCGTTTCCGACATCCACAATTAGCCCGTCTTGGATCGCAATATTGCCCTCAAAGGGCGCGGCACCAGTGCCGTCTACGATGGTCGCATGCTTAATCAGGTAGTCATAGCTCATGAGTGTATAGCCTTAATGTTTGCGGGTGATTTGCACGGGTAAGTGTGTATAGCCTTTGACGAACGAGGAGAGCGTGCGCTCGGGTTCGGCCTGCACTTCGATGGTTTGAAAACGCTGTAAAATTTCTTCCCACAGTATTTTTAACTGAAGCTCGGCAAGTCGATTACCCATGCAGCGATGAATGCCAAAGCCAAAGGATAAGTGCTGTCGCGCATTGTGACGTTCGATGTCGATCTGATCAGCATTGTCGAAAACGTCTTGGTCACGGTTACCTGAGACATACCACATCAACAGTTGGTCACCTTGCTTGATTTGTTTGCCTCGAATTTCACAGTCCTGATTGGCCGTGCGTCGCATGTAGGCCAGTGGTGTTTGCCAACGAATGATTTCAGCCACCATTTGTGGAATTAATCCCGGGTTTTTGACCAACTTAGCAAATTGTTCAGGAAATTTGTTCAGTCCATACACGCTGCCAGACATTGTATTGCGGGTCGTGTCGTTGCCACCCACAATCAATAGCAAGAGGTTGCCTAGATACTCCATTGGCGGCATGTCTTTTGTATCGTCGCCGTTAGCCAGCATGGAGACCAGATCGTTGCCGGGAATACCTTTTCTTTGTTCACGTAGTTGGTTGAAGTAGGCCAAGCATTCCAATAGCTCGTCGCGTCGTTGCTCAATGGACTCAACAATGCCGCCAGGTTGAGGTACGGCAAACGTGACGTCCGACCATCGAGTCAGTTTGCGTCGATCTTCAAAAGGAAAATCAAACAAGGTGGCTAGCATCATGGTAGTGAGCTCAATAGAGACAGTATCCACCCAGTCGAAGGTTTCATTCTCAGGCAATTGATCTAGAACCTGCCCCGTGCGTTGCCTGATGAGCGCCTCCATATTGGCGAGGTTGCCAGGTGCCGCGGCGCCGGCTACTGTTTTGCGCTGAACATCGTGTATGGGTGGGTCTTGTGCAATGAACGTGCTGAGCTCGAGCATACCTTCGGGCAGTTCGGCATCCACTGGAAAGCCCAAAGTGATGCCTTTGGAGGAGGTGAAGTGCTGCCAATCTGTATCGACGCGTTTGATGTCGTCATATCGGGTCAAAGACCAAAAGCGCCCTGCCATATCGGTTTCATTAAAGTGAACGGGGTCCTCTGCGCGCAGTCGCTCGAAGTATTCCTGCCAGCGGTTTTCGCGAAACAAGCGGGGGCTGATCGGCATGATGTCCGCCAAGGGGAGATCGTATGCTGAGGGAATCTGCCCTTTGCTTTGCGCGCCTTCAGCAGAAGGCATTTGGACGGGCGCATCGGTAGGGGTTGCAGATCGAGAGTCGACCTCGCTCATGTAGTTTCTCCAGCGTTGTCTATTGAAAAATTGCGGCGGACTGTTGATATGCCACAACATAGTTATCAGCTAGATTTTGACGCTTTTTTTAAAAAATTGATACTTTCAAGGGCTATTCCCAGTCACTATAAGGTTTTGCGGCAACCTTAAGACAGGTCAACGTTAACCCTCTGCAACGTGCGGTGGGTTAGCATTAATTTGTCATCAGCCCATAATGGTCCAGATCACTGGAGCGGGTGGAGACATGGATAAAATTGGATTGTTTGTGGATGTGCAGAACATCTACTACACCACGCGAGATACGTATCAAAGGACATTTGATTATCGTTCCTTTTGGCAGCGTCTGTCCAAGACGGGAGATTTGGTAATAGCCACGGCCTATGCCACATCCCGCGGCGATATAGGCCAGCAGAAATTTCAGGCTGCGCTGCGGCACATTGGCTTCAACGTCAGATTAAAGCCGTTTGTGCAGCGCGGCGATGGCTCGGCCAAGGGTGACTGGGATGTAGGCATTACGTTAGACATCATAGAGCATGCCCCTAAATTGGATCGGGTGGTGCTGTTGTCGGGGGACGGTGATTTTGATTTGCTGCTTGATAAGGTGCGTGCCGTTTATGGGGCGCAGGTTGAGGTCTATGGGGTGGCGGCTTTAACGGCGAAGGCGTTAATCGATGCCGCAGATGTGTTTCACCCGATAGATCAGTCGATGTTGGTCTGATGCGTCAGCATGCTTACACCAGACGGCGCGCACGCACTATTTTGCCTTTGACCCGACCCTGATCCAGATATTCGACGGCCGCTTTAGCCGAGCTGTTTTTAACCGCCACAAAACTGGCTTGATCGAAGATATCTATTTTACCGATGGCCTCCGCCGGGAGTCCCCCATCACCGGTTAAGGCACCCAGCAAATCGCCAGGACGAATTTTGTTTTTACGTCCGGCGTTAATTTCGATTGTGGTCATTGCGCCATAGATTTTGAGGTTGCTGTGCCGGTTTAGGCTGGCGTAAACGTCTTGAATGGCAGGGGCATTAGTGAAGGTTTCAATGGTGTTGATACGCTGCTGTTCGGCGCTGGTGAACAGGCTGAAAGCTCGACCCTGTTCGCCTGCGCGACCCGTGCGGCCGATGCGATGGACGTAAATTTCAGGATCGTGGGGGAGCTCGTAATTGATCACAGCCTCTAATAATTTAATGTCCAAGCCGCGCGCAGCAACATCCGTGGCGACAAGCACAGGACAACTGTGGTTGGAAAACTGGAGCAATACCCGGTCGCGCTCTCGTTGGTCGAAATCGCCATGAATAGCTAACGCCTGAATGTTGTGTGAATTAAGGTGGGCTGCAACTTGGTCACATTGAATTTTAGTGCGACAAAATACCAGCGTGGATTGCGGTTGGTAGTGTTCAAACAAAGCCAACAGCGTATTGTTGCGCTCGTGTTTTTGGACGTGATAGAAAATTTGCTCAATAACTTCGGCTTGGTGTTGTGATTCAACTTTGACTTGGGTTGGATTTTTTTGGAAGCGTCTGCTGATGTGTTGAATAGAATCGGGAAAGGTTGCTGAGAATAACAATGTCTGCCGATGGTTGGGGGTATGCTCGACAATATGTTGCATATCCTCTGCAAATCCCATGTCAAGCATTCGATCGGCTTCATCAAGCACAAATGTTTTTAGCGCATGTAGACGCAGCGTTTTTTTGCTCAGGTGGTCAAGGACTCTGCCAGGCGTGCCGACTGCGATGTGGGCTCCGTGAATCAGTGATCCTTTTTGAGGGCCAAAAGGTTTGCCGCCACACAGGGAGACCAGCTTGATGTTTGGAGTGGCTCTGGCAAGACGCCGCAATTCTTTACCCACCTGATCGGCCAACTCACGAGTGGGGCATAAAATGAGTGCTTGGATTCGAAGGTCGCTGGCGTTGATTTTTTGCAGCAGTCCCAAACCAAATGCTGCAGTTTTTCCGCTGCCGGTTTTAGCTTGTGCTATGAGGTCTTTGCCCTGCAGTATTGGCGGCAAGCTAATCGCTTGCACTGGTGTCATTTTGGTGTACCCGAGTTGCTGCAGATTCTCCAATTGTGCAGCGGAGAGGTTGATGCTGGAAAAATCTTGTGACTCAGAATTGCTCATAGCTTATCGTTAACAGCGATGTGTCGGGCGGGGCGCAAAGTCTAGCCTATAACGTCCTGCTGCGCTTGCTTGTAATGGTTATGATAGCAGTGAGGCGCTATCGTGCCTCTGCAGTGTAGCGCGGCTCCGAGCGAACCTTTGGCCTGTGGTGAAAATGTCCTTATCAAGTAACGCGAAAGGAGTCGAACAATGAGACCTCTTAACGTCATGATTGTTGGCGGTGGCATCGGCGGCATGACGCTGTCTTTGTGTCTAGCACAGCAGGGACATCAAGTATCTATTTTTGAACGCGCCGTGATGGACAGTGACGCGGGCGCTGGTGTGCAATTATCACCTAATGGCGCGCGGGTGCTGCATAGCTTGGGTTTGGCTTCAGCTCTGGAGGGCTGTGCGTTTTTGCCGCAAGGGGGCCAGTTTAGACACTTTCGCAGCGGTCGACTGATTGCGCAAACTGCTTTGGGCGCTCAGGTGGCGGAACGCTATGGCGCTCCCTACTACCACATCCATCGGGGTGACCTTCATCATTTGCTTTTGCAGGCTGTGAAATTGTCGCCGAATATCGTGCGCCATGCGGGTGTATCGGTGGACAATTTTGAGCAGCACGGCCGCGGTGTTGAAATTAAATTCTCTCAGGGTGTGCAGCGCGGCGATTTGCTGGTGGGTGCGGATGGCATTCACTCAACCATTCGCGATTTGTTATGGGGTGCGCAACCGCCGCATTTTACCGGTCAGGTTGCTTGGCGCACGTTGGTCCCCGCGGCGCGGTTGCCAAAAAACAGGATCCGACCCATGGCCTCTGTGTGGTGGGGGCCGGGTAAACATTTTGTGCATTATTATGTGCGGCGCGGAGAGCTGGTTAACTGTGTATGTGTTGTTGAGAAGTCTAATTGGCAGGTCGAGTCCTGGAGCAGCAAAGGAGATTATGCTGAGCTGAAAAAGGATTTTGCGGGATGGCATGATGATGTTCAGCATTTAATTGACCAAGCCGATCACCAATCGCTTTATAAATGGGCGTTGTATGATCGTGCGCCCATGTCCAAATGGGGGAAGGGGCGAGTGACATTGTTGGGTGACGCCTGTCATCCTACGTTGCCGTTTATGGCGCAAGGTGCCGCTATGGCCATTGAGGATGCTGCGGTGCTGACGGCGTGCGTGAAATCCGCTGCAGGCGTTGCTGAGGCGTTGCAGCGTTATGAGAAATTGCGTCGCCCCAGGACAGCCTACGTTCAAAGGGGCTCCAGACGACATGCCCGAGTCTTCCACCTGTCGGGGGTCGGTGCTTGGATGCGTAACCTTGTTGCGGCTAAAGCGGGTGAACGTACCGCAAGCAGGTTGTTTGCCTATGATGCGCGTGCGGCGACGAAATTTTAGTGCGTGTGTTGAAACGCGCTTATTACGGGTTATGCTAACGGCGGTCCCGCGAATTTGGCGAGATAGGGTCTGTTGAGGGAGAAAGCGCGTATGGTGAATAAAGTGCAAGGCTTGCATCATCTGGCCGTGTGCACGTCAAATATGAAAGAACAAATCGAGTTTTTTACCGATAAACTGGGTATGGAATTGCAGGCGCTATATTGGATGCATGGGGCTGAAAATACCTGGCATGGTTTTTTGCGATTAAATGATGAGAGTTCAATTGCGTTTGTCTCCAATCCGCAGATTAAGGATATTGCGGGTGTTTTAGGAACATCACACGCGGGCAATCCGGGCGCTAATAGCGCCGGTGGCACGATGCAGCATTTGGCGCTGAAAGTGGACAATCATCAGGTACTATTGGCCATGAGAGACCGTCTGCGCGCAAAAGGTGTTCCGGTCATGGGTCCTGTTGAGCACGGTATGTGTTGCTCCATCTATTTTGCAGGTCCTGAGAGCCTTTCTTTGGAATTGAGTTATTCCATGCAGCCGATAGATAATGAAGTTTGGATTGATCCAGAGGTGGTCGAGCTGGCGGGAATCACGCCGCAGGAACTGGCGCGTTTTAAAAATCCCAGTGACTATGCTGATCAGGGTGGAGCGGTTGGTCAGCCTGACTTGAGGCAAACGACAGGCCCCCACATGACGAACTATCCAGCTGGAATGTATGAAGCGATTATGAATGCGCCGGATGAACTCATTCTCAACTCGGTGCCCAACGCGCCGCCGGTTAAGCGGCCGCCTAAAAAAGAGGAACCCTAATGCTGACACTTCATTTTGCCCCTAACTCTAGAGCGGGACGAATTTTATGGTTGCTGGAAGAGTTACAGCTGCCCTACAAGTTGAATCGTATGGATTTTCATCCGAAAGATTTGAAATCTGATGAACACCGTAGTCGCCATCCGCTCGGGCGAGTGCCCGTGCTGGACGATGGTGATGTCAGTATTTATGAATCCGGGGCCATTGTTGAGTACGTTCTTGAGCGGCATAAAAATGCAGGTATGAAGCCGTCGACAGATGCACCGGAGTTTCCGGCTTATCTGCAGTGGTTGCACTATTGCGAGGGTATGGTGATGCCGCCGGTCAATACAATAGTGGTGCAGACTGTTCTGTTGCCCGCCGCGCGTCGCGACGAGACAGCATTGGCGCAAGCACAAAAATTGCTGAATCGCTCGCTGGTGCCGGTAGAAGAGGCGTTAGAAGGTAAAGAATATTTGATTGGGGATTTTTCTGCGGCAGACATCATGTTGGGGCATGCCTGTTTTATGGCTAATCGTTTGGGTTGTGTGACGCAGGAGATGGCTAATCTTAAAAGTTACGTTGCGCGCATTGCACAGCGCCCTGCGTTTGATAAAGCGATCAACGCATAGCGGAGCCCACTGATCCTCGGGCAAGTCGAATAGGAATGTTCTTTGACGCTTAATTTTGGTGACCTGCTGGAGTCTGTCGCTCAGGTAGTGCCTGAGCGACAGGCGATTATTTATGCGGATAAGCGTTATACCTGGGCAGAATTCGATACTCAGGCAAATCGATTGGCGCGAAACTTGATTGAGCTGGGCCTGATGCCTAACAGTAAAGTCGCCTTTTATCTGCGCAATAGCCCAGCTTACGTCGTGTTGCTGGCCGCTTGTTTTAAGGCGCGCCTGGTGCATGTCAATGTGAACTATCGCTATGTTGATCAGGAACTGCATTATGTTATCGATAACGCTGATGCTGAGTTGGTCGTTTTTGATCAAGAATTTGCAGGCCAGATCGATCAGTTGGCACCGCGATTGCCGAAGGTAAAAGCGTTTTTAGCGGTAGGCCCGGCGGAGGATTCAGTGCGAGCATTGAGCTTTGAGCGGCTCTGTTTGCAAGGTGAAGGCGCACCGGTGACCCTGGCGCGGTCCGGTGACGACCTGTACTTTATGTATACGGGGGGGACCACGGGTTATCCCAAAGCGGTTATGTGGCCGCATAAAAGCAGAATAGCTGTCATCGGTATGGCGGCAGCTGAAACAGCGGCAGCGCACGCGCGTGCGGTGGCTGGGTCGGCGCGTTTTCCAGTGACGCTGCCGGTCTGCCCGATGATGCATTCAACTGGGTTCACCACGGTATTGTCTGCATTGTGTGCAGGTGGTTGTGTGGTGTTAATGCCCGGGTCCAGGTTCGACGCGCATGCCTGCTTGGCTGCGATTGGCGCGCACAAGGTGACGACGGTTGTGTTGGTGGGAGATGCATTTAGCGTCCCCATGATTGAAGCATTAGTTGAGTCTGCGGATCGCTATGATTTGTCTTCAGTGACAACCTTATCATCGGCCGGTGCAATGTGGAGCGCAAAATCGAAAGCTCAATTACTGAAGTATTTTTATAACGCGATCGCGAGGGATTCATTGGGCTCATCTGAAGGGTCGCGATTGGCCGGTTCGGAAATGCGTGCCGGAGAATCCGGGCAAACGGGGCGGTTCAAGCTGGGGCCTGACGTGAAAGTATTTACGGAAGATCATCTGGAAGTTCAGCCGGGCTCTGGTCAGGCAGGTCTGCTTGCGACGTCAGGCCCAATTCCTCTGGGCTATTACAAAGACGATAAGCGCACTGCTGAAACCTTCCCAATAATCAATGGGGTGCGTTATTCGATGCCCGGCGACTGGTGCACTTTGGAGTCTGACGGGACTATTAACCTTTTGGGACGAGGCAGCCACTGCATTAACACAGGTGGAGAAAAGGTCTATCCGGAAGAAGTGGAAGAAGCATTGAAAAGTCATGCGCGGGTTCTTGATTGCGCTGTGTTTGGTGTGGCTGATGAGCGGTGGGGTCATGCGGTGAACGCTGTCGTGCAGTTACGTGCACCAGCGGAAGTGTCTGAATCGGATTTGTATGATCATTTAAGGGGGCAGTTGGCCGCTTATAAAAGGCCTAAAACGATCGTTTGTGTGCAGGACTCTTTTCGCACGGAAAATGGCAAGATGGACTATAACCAGGCCAAATATCTGTTTAATGTAAATTTGCGACAGGCTGACTGATTAATCAAAGGTGTAGCAGACGAGCCCCCGGCTTGCCGTTAAATCGCCGCGATTGTCCAAATAAGGGCCTTGGCATGCTTTGCCGTTAGAGCATAAATGCGCCCAGGCCCTTTCGCAGTTGGATTACTTGCGGTGGTTTAAAACCAATTTATCGTCGATACCGGTATAGCGCTCGCCTTCGTATTTTCTCCTTTCATGTCGCCCGACGACCATGTGGTGAACCTCATCTGGCCCGTCTGCCAGCCGCAGATTGCGTTGTTGGGCATACATTCGGGCGAGGGGAGTCCATTGCGAGACGCCGGTGGCGCCGTGGATCTGTATAGCCTCGTCGATAATCTTACACATTTTTTCTGGCACCATAGCTTTGACGGCGCTGACGTAGATGCGGGCCTCTTTATTGCCCAGAACATCCATCGCTTTTGCTGCCTGAAGTACCATGAGTCGGCATGCATCGATTTCAATGCGTGCGCGAGAGACTAGCTCAATATTTTTGCCCAGCTGTAAAATTGGGCGCCCGAATGCAGTGCGCCCCAGGCCGCGCCGTACCATTAATTCTAAAGCCTTTTCGCCCGCCCCGATCGAGCGCATGCAGTGGTGAATTCGTCCTGGCCCGAGCCGTACCTGAGAAATTTCAAATCCCCGGCCTTCGCCGAGTAACATGTTTTCTTTGGGTACCCGCACGTTATCAAAAACGATATGCATGTGTCCGTGTGGCGCGTCATCCTCGCCGAACGATTCCATACCTTCCAGAATCTTCACGCCGGGGGTTTCAATGGGCACTAAAATCTGGGATTGCTGTTTGTGCGGCGCAGCGTCAGGGCTGGTTTTAACCATGGTGATCATGATCTTGCAGCGTGGATCGCCGGCGCCGGAAATATAATATTTCTCTCCATTGATGACCCACTCGTCGCCGTCGAGCACCGCTTGCGTGCTCACGTTCTTAGCGTCTGAGGAGGCAACCGCGGGCTCGGTCATGGCATATGCAGAGCGTATTTCTCCATTCAGTAATGGTTCCAACCATTGTTTTTTTTGTGCCGCAGTGCCAACGCGTTCGAGCACTTCCATATTGCCGGTGTCAGGTGCTGAACAATTTAGCGTTTCTGATGCCAGTGGATATTTCCCCAGTTCGTTGGCAATGTAGGCATAGTCCAAGTTTGACAAGCCCTCGCCTGTTTCCGCATCGGGGAGGAAAAAGTTCCACAGTCCAGAGGCCTTAGCTTTGGCTTTGGCACCGTCTAAGAGCTCCATTTGACGAGGGTGCCATGCCCAGCGTTCCTGTTTTTCCTTGTCCAGCGCGTAAAATTCTTCGCTAATTGGCGCGACGTTTTCTTGAATATGTTGTTTGACGGCATCTAACAAGGGACGTGCTTGTTCGGACATTGACAACTCAAATAGGTCAGGGTTTTCTAGGGCTACTTCTGCCATTTTTATGATCCTTGTAAAGTTCTAAATTTGAAATGGATTGCGCGGATCGAACAGTCATTGTCCGCGGTGTCATTCATCGGAGACTAAAACCAGTGTGCCGGTTGTGGACAGCGCCCCGCCGGTGCCGTTGACCACGCAGGTCCGGGCGTTGGTCTGTTTGCCTTTGTCGCCATGGACACCGTCTTCTGCTGTGCCAGATAATTGGCGATAGGCCTCAATGAGCAGGGGCATACCGTACATGCCGCTGTGGTTAAATGATAGGCCACCTCCGTTAGTGTTGATGGGTAGACGCCCACCTGGCGCTGCATGCCCTTCTTTCCAGAGCAGGTGGCCTTGCCCTCTTGGTGCCAAACCCAACATCTCAGCAGTAATGGCTGCGGTGATGGTGAAAGAATCATAAATCAAGGCAAGCTCCATCTCGCTTGGTCCCATGCCGGCCATGGTGTAGGCGGCATCCGCAGAATGACAAGCCGATGTTGCGGTGAAATCTGGCATCTCCAGCATGTTGGAATGCCCCATACTCTCTCCTGCGCCGGCGACCCATACGGGTGCTGTGTTTAGTCCGGCGGCAATTTTGGGGCTGGTAAGCATCACCGCGCCGCCGTGATCGGCCACCATACAGCAATGTAAAATGGTCATCGGCCAAGTGATCATTCGTGATGACTCCACTTGTTCAACCGTAATGGGTCCGCCAAAGGGGTGTTTTTCTTTGGAATACATGGCAGCACGGGGGTTCAGCGTGGCCCAGTCTCTGGTGACTTTGGCAATATGTGCAAAATCCTCTGTGGTGGTACCGTAACGGTGCATATGCCGAACCATGGCGTGGGCGTAGTTGGAAGATGCGCCCCCGATGCCGTAAGCCGCGGTCATTTCAAAGCCGGGCGAAGTTGCCCCGCCGCCCAGACCATAGTTGGCAATCCCGCGACCGCCGATTTTCTGCGCGGAATGGCCGTTCTCGCCATGAGAAACCACCGCGATGTCGATGATGCCGGCGTGGATGGCTGCCATAGCATGATGGACATGCATCTCGAAGGAGCAGCCGCCCACTGCGGTGGTGTCGATATATTTTGGTCGTATGCCCAGGTGTTCACACAGCTCTGATGACCAACCGGTGGAAAAAACACCTTCGATTTTTGCGATCGGTACGCCAGTTTGTTCGCTGAGATTCTTGATCGCCTCTATGTGCAACTGTAGTGACGTTACGGGTTGCTTGAGAAAACCGATTTCATTGGCTTCTGCTGCGCCGACGATAGCCGCGGCTCTAGATAGTTTTCCGGGCATGTTATTCTCCTACTAAGCGCCAAAAAGGAATATGTGTGTCGTCGTCCGCGGGTTCGAATTCAACGGTGACCGCGGCGCCTATCTTGATGTCTTGGGGTCTCAATGGGTCCACACCGCGCAGGACCGTCAGCATGCGGTCGCCTTCTTTGAGGTCGATATAGGCGGTTACGTAAGGGGCTTCTTTTGCCCAAGCTCCGAATGCCATATGTTGGACTGCGTAGGTGTGTATGGTGCCTTCGCCGCTGGCCTGAATCCACTCAAGATCAGATGAGTGGCAGAACGGGCAAATAAAACGTGGGTACCAGTGCACGCGATTACAGTCGGTGCACCGCGGTAACATTAACTGCCCTGCTTTGGTGCCGTCCCAAAAGGGTTGGGTATGTGTTCCCTTGGCAGGGATAGGTAATTTATAACTCACGGTCTTATAGCTCCTTGTCATGTAGGCCATTATTCATCAGCGGGTTTGCTCGAGTGCATCCAGTACACGTTCGGGTGTTAACGGCAGGTCAGGCATGCGTTTGCCAATCGCGTGACTTACTGCGCTGGCGACAGCCGCCAGTGGTGCGACGATAGGGGTTTCGCCAACGCCGCGCACGCCGTAGGGGTGGGTGTCACTGTGCACCTCTACAATTTTTGTGTCGATCATCGGCAGATCGGACGCAACAGGTATTCGGTAGTCTAAGAAGCCCGGATTATCTTGTGCGCCCTGGTGGTTATAAACATAGGCCTCATTGAGCGCCCAGCCGATCCCTTGGGCGGCACCCCCCTGCATCTGGCCTTCGACATAATCGGGATGAATGGCGCGCCCCGCGTCTTGAATGGCCGTATAGCGCACGACGTGTGTTTTGCCGGTGTCCGGGTCTATTTCAACGTCACAGAGATTAACCGCAAACGAAGGGCCGGGGCCCTGCGCGTTGAGTGAGGCGCGCGCTGAAATCGGCCCGCCAGTTTTTGGAAACGCGCGCGCCAGTTTAGCAAGCGTCAGTGGCGGTGCGTCGACGTTGATGCCCGGTTTTGGATGAGCCGATCCGTTGTGCCAGTCGACTTGATCAGCTTCAATACCCCAGGTCAGAGCCGCTCGCCCCTTGAGTTGATTGATGATGTCGTCGCAGGCATTAATCACCGCCATGCCGGTCGCGAATGTGGTTCGGCTGCCGCCGGTGGTGTTACAAAAACCGGTGCTTTGAGTATCACCAATGCGAACTTTGATGCGCTCGTAGGGAATCTGCAGTTTTTCTGCCGCCATGATTGCCATCGCAGCGCGGCTGCCGCCGATGTCCGGGCTGCCTTCAACAATTTGAATCATGCCAGATTCCGCAACATGAACTTCGGCGCTGGAATTGTTACCTGCATTGAACCAAAACCCAGCGGCGACACCGCGGCCTTGATTCGCACCTAGCGGCTGGCTGTAGTGCGGGTGAGACTTGGCCGCTTGCAGGCATTCAATAAACCCGATTTTTTTAAATTTTGGGCCATAGGTGGCACGTGACCCTTCTTTTGCGGCATTTAAAAGCCGCAAATCAATGGGGTCCAGGCCCAGCGCCTGGGCTAACTCATCCAGAACTGACTCACCTGCAAACATCGCTTGAGGTGCGCCGGGCGCGCGGTACGCGGCAACGCGAGGTTTGTTCACAACCACCTCATTACCCTCGATGTGGATGTTGGCGACATCGTAGGGCGCAAAGATACACATAGCCCCTGCGCCCAGTGGGCTGCCGGGAAAGGCTCCTGATTCGAACAGTAAATCTGCAGCCATAGCAGTGATTTTGCCGTCTCGCGTGCAGCCGATTTTAACCGTGTTGATCGTGCCAGGCGCGGGCCCGGTTGCGCGGAATACTTCATCGCGCGTCATGACCATCTTCACGGGTCGTCCGGTCTTTTCGGATAATTTGATGGCAAGCGGCTCCAGATAGACGACTGTCTTGCCGCCAAAGCCGCCGCCAATTTCGGCTGGTTGAACACAAATTTGGCCGGTGTCCATCCCCAGTGCCAATGCCGCCATATCGCGGATGCCAAAATGCCCCTGGCTTGAGCACCACAAATGACAGTTCCCGTCGGCCTGTTTATCGGCGACGCAGGCATGTGGCTCAAGATACCCTTGATGTACCATTGGGGTAGTGAAGGTTCGTTCAATGATGACATCAGCCTGTGCAAAACCTGCGGCAACATCCCCTTTGGTCAGGGTGGTGAATTGTGAAATGTTGGATGGTTTTTCAGGAGGGGTTGGCAGGCCCTGAGTGAACATATCCTCATGCAGTAAAGGCGCTTCGGGCTGCATGGCCTCGCGCATATCTAAAACGTGTTCCAAGACCGTGTAATCGACGCGGATGAGCTGCGCGGCTTGTTCTGCTAAGGCTTTGGTCTGTGCGGCAACAGCCGCTATAGGGTGGCCGTTGTAGAGTGTTTTTTTACTCGCCAGAATATTTTCGAAGAAACGTTTTCTGCCGACGCTGATATCTGTCCGAGCCGGGAAATCTGCCGCGGTGACGACCGCGTAAACGCCGTCGAGAGCTAAGGCGTCGGCAGGGTCGATGGCGTTGATTTGCGCATGTGCATGTGGGCTGCGAAGGACAGCGCCGTGCAGCATGCCCGGTTGCGTGGTATCGGCGCCAAAGTTGGCTTTTCCGGTGACTTTCTCTAGGCCGTCCGGGCGAATAGGCCGAGTGCCGATGTAGGTGTGGTCCTGCGCTTGAGCCATGATGGATGCTCTCTTGGATTGAATGATGTCAACTTGGGTGGGTATGATCTTAATGGAGCTGCGCTCATCACGCATGTAAATTTGTGTTCGAGTCAATTATAACCGTTGCTCGGCTGCTGATGAATTTGCTCTAATCGAGCAGTTAAAGGGTGTCGTCGCAGTCAGTGATTTTTGGAGAAAGTTTATGCAGCCGGTTTGTTTGGTCTTGGGTGCTGGTGCGGGTATCGGGGGATGCGTAGGGGCTCGGTTTGCGGCGCAAGGCTATCATGCGGCATTGTGTCGTCGGAGTGATCAGGCAGGACTGGACCGGTTGGTTGAAAATATCAGGGGCGCGGGCGGTGCCGCATCGGGCCATTTGTTAAATGCAGTTGACGAATATGTGATTGAAGACCGGGTTTCTGCCATTGAGGCGGACATCGGTCCGATTGAGGTGGTTATCTACAATCTGGGCGCTCAAATTGGCAATCGATCGTTGCTAGACACGACGCCAAAAGCCTTTGAATTGGGCTGGCGAATGGCGACATTTGGTCTGTTTCGCGTGGCGCAGGCCACGTTCCCGTCAATGGTGGCGCGTGGCGGTGGAACGCTGCTGGTGACTTCGTCCACTGCAGCCGTGCGAGGCAACGGCGGTCAGCATTCGCACGCAGCGGCGATGGGCGGTAGGCGTATGTTATGCCAGAGCTTAAACGCAGAGTTCTCGTCTCAGAATATACATGTTGCGCATATTGTGATTGATGGCGCAGTCGATGCGCCGGATACGCTGGGTAAAATGTTAGGATCAGAGCAATTTGCAGCGCTGCGTGAGCGCCTTGGGGGAGAGCATGACGGGCTGATGTTGCCGGAAAAAATTGCAGAAACCTACTGGCATATTGCGCAGCAGCACCGCTCAGTTTGGACCCACGAGATTGATTTGCGTTCTTACTCGGATAAACCTTGGTGGAACAGTTAAGGTTTGCGCGTCGCATGCCTTGGCGAGCATCACCTGTGATCTGCACGCGCCGTGCCTAAGCGGAGGTGGCGTGAGTCAATGGTCAACAAACAGCAACCCATGAATGATTTATAGAACACTTGGAGCATATTGATATGTCAATAAAAATAGATCCGCGGACAGGTTTGAAGTCCTTCCAAACTCGCGCTGCAAAATCGACGGATCGCATTGCGGGACAGGGTTATTCGTTGGTCAGTGATGAATCGTTGAAAACTCTGCCGGCTTCGACTCCTGGCGCGGCGTTTGATGCAGCAGAACAAGCGAAGTACGACGCGTTTAAGCAAGCGCGAGCCGGTGCTGCCGACTATATGCCCATGGAAGGCGAATTCAGTAAATACCTGCAGGATGTGTATTCAGCTGAACCTGTTGCACGCGAAAAGCTGGATGATACCTGCGAAATTCTTGTCGTGGGCGCTGGATTTGCAGGCTTGCTCTTGTGGTACAAGTTGCGGGAGGCCGGGTACGAAGATGTTCGGTTTTGTGAGAAAGGAGGGGATGTTGGAGGCACCTGGTATTGGAATCGTTATCCCGGCATTGCCTGCGATGTGGAGGCCTACAGCTATTTGCCACTGTTGGAAGAAATGGGTTATGTCCCCTCGGTAAAATTTGCCTCTGGTTTTGAAATTATGGCCTATTGCCAAGACATGGCGCAGCGTTTTGGCTTTTATGACCGCTGTCTGTTCCATACCACGGTAGAAAAGACAAATTGGGATGAATCAACGCAGCGTTGGACGGTCTATACGGATCGCGGAGACACCATGCAGGCCAAATATGTGGTGCTTGCCAATGGTATTCTCACGACACCCAAGTTGGCGCGTATTCAGGGCATGGAAACCTTCAAAGGGAGCGCATTTCACACCTCCCGCTGGGACTACAATGTAGACCTGAAAGACAAGCGGGTTGGTATTATCGGTACGGGTGCAACCGCGGTTCAGGTGGTGCCTGAGATTGCCAAAACGGTCAAAGAATTGTTTGTTTTCCAACGCACACCCTCTTCAATCGATGTCCGAGACCAGCGCGAGACCACTCAGGAGGAGCGCCAGCAGTGGGCGCAGGAGCCTGGATGGGCGCGTGCGCGCCGTGCTCGATTTGCCAAAATTTCAGCGGGCCGCAGTGCGATCAAAGCAAATGATGATTATCTGGCCGGAAAAGTACCCGATTTTAAAGCGCGTAAAACTTTCGATAAACCGTTGTCTGCGCAAGAAATGATCGAGCGACAGTTGGGCTCAAACTTTCGGATTATGGAGCAGATCCGTGCTCGGGTAGATGCAATTGTTGAGGACCCCAAGACGGCGGCAGCGCTAAAACCCTACTATCCTTATGGATGTAAGCGCCCAACTTTTCATGATGAATATTTGCCAACGTTTAATCTTCCCCATGTCACCTTGGTGGATGCCGCGCCTCGGGGTGTCAATTGTATTAACGAACAAGGTGTGGTGCACGAGGGCGTTACCTATCCGCTGGATGTATTGATCTATGCTACGGGTTTTCAATGGATGGCCACTTCGACCTTTAACATGATCACGGGCCGCGAGGGCATAACGTTGCAGGATAAGTGGCGCGAACAAGGCACAAAAACCTTCCTGGGTATCCATAACCATGGATTTCCCAACCTGTTTGTTGTATCCGGTCCGCAGGGTGGCGGCGGTAGTTTTAACTTCACTGATGCCATTGATCAACATGCGGACTACATTGTTTGGATGCTCAAGACGTTGCGCGAGCGCGGTGATGATGTGGTGGATGTTGCGCAAGAGGCGGAAGACCAATACGCGGCGCATTGTCGCGATGCAGACATTGCCACCGCTGCGTTGCGTGATTGTATTACCTATTATAACGGCGAAGGTCAGGCTGAACCGGGTAGTCTGGCTTACTATGGAGGCGGGCAATGGCATAAGTTTCGTAAGCGTGCCCAGGAGAATCTTGCGCCCTATATTTTTGGGTAGTCGTGATGACAATCAAATGAGAAGTCGTTCTCGTAAATCTAAATAAGAAAGATTTGCATTTAGAATTGGAGTGGGTATAGTGCGCACTCCTTTCATTTGCAGAGATTGTTATGGTGTTAGTTCGTGCGTTGGTGATTTTGGGTATCCTTGGTGCGGGTTGGTCAACCCGTGCGTATGCACAAGAGCCAAGTCTTGTGGATTTGTACAAATTAGTGGCCGCGCAGGGGGAGCAAATAAAATTGCTAACCCAAGAGCTTGATGCAACAAAAGCCAAATTGGCCAGTACAGATGCTGATGTGAAGATTACCGAAGAACGCTTGGTTTCGACGGTGGAGTTTGTCGAACAGCAATCTACTGGCAACGCTGATGGGGCGAATTGGTGGGATCGTACTCGAGTAGGTGGTTACGCTGAGGTTCATTACAATAATATTGATGCTGAAGATGACAGCAGAAATAAGAAGGAAACAGACATACATCGGTATGTTCTGTATGTAAACCATGAGTACAACGATCGGGTTCGCTTCTTTTCTGAACTTGAGGTCGAGCATGGTTTGGTGAAAGACACTGCAGATGGGAGCAACTCCGGAGAAGTCGAAATTGAACAAGCCTTTATAGAGGTTGACCTCAACGGAAATCATCAGGCAAAGGCGGGTTTGTTTTTGCTACCCGTGGGTATTCTCAATGAAACCCATGAACCCAATACGTTTTACGGGGTTGAACGTAATAACGTAGAAAGCATTATTCTGCCGGCGACTTGGTGGGAAAACGGAGCGGCAGTTAGCGGTCAATACGCGAGTGGAATTTCATGGGATTTTGCAGTTCATTCGGGTTTGGAGATGCCAACATCGGGTAGCAGCAGTTACCGAATTCGTAGCGGCCGCCAAAAGTCGTCAAATGCTAGCGCAGAAGATTTGGCGTTTACCGGTCGTCTGAGCTTTTCTGGTGTGCCCGGATTGCAGTTGTCAGGTGCGTATCAGCACCAGACGGACATGAGCCAGGAGGCAGGCGATGGCGTGGGTGAAGGTAGGTTGCTGACGGCCCATGCCATTTACAATCAGGGCGGGTTTCAATTGCGTGCACTTTGGGCGCAGTGGGAAATCGATGGTGATTTGATCGGTCAGGCCGGTGCTGATGATCAATCGGGTTGGTATGTTGAGCCATCTTACCGCTTTGCTTTGCCTACCAGTAATTTGTTCACTGCAATGGGTGTTTACAGCCGTTTCGAAGATCTACAAGGGTATCGTGAACAAGATCAGTTTGAGCAATGGGAAGTGGGTATGAATCTGTGGCCGACGGATAATGTCGTCTTCAAGATCGATTATCGCGACCGATCGCATCAGGTCTCTGCGGCGCAAGGCAGGGATTTTAAAGCGATCGACTTGGGCGTAGGTTTACAATTTTAAGTCAAAATCACGTAAATAATCGTATCAATCTTTGATCTTTTTGGCACAATGTCGTTTATGCAAATGAGAATGATTATCGGATTTATTACGCTTTGTGCGGCGTTGCTCTGTCTACCGATGGCGGCGGCAGGCGCGCCAGCTCAGGCTGATCAGGTATACATCAATGCTTCGACTTACGTAGCCGAACGCTTTGCGGGTGAACCGCCGGCCCAAGAGACGCTGTGGCCCTCAAGTGACTTGCGGACTCAATTGAAAAATATTTTAGGGCACGCGCCAAGTTTGCGTTTCAAATATTGGGGGGCAGGGGGTAAAACGGTCTGGATTCTTGATGAAATCGGAAAGGATCGTCCGATCACCGCTGGAGTTACCATCACGGACAACAGAATTGAAGATGTGCAGGTCTTGGTTTTTCGTGAAAGTCGAGGGTGGGAAGTGAAATATGAATTTTTCACTTCTCAGTTCGCCAATCTTTGGCTAGATCGAGACCAGCAATTGAGCGGTAAAGTTGACAATATTACTGGTGCGACGTTGTCCGTTAAGGCCATGAAGCGAATGGCGAAGGCAGCGCTTTTGATGCATCGCGCAACCCCACAGGCACAGACTACGCTCGCCGACGCGCGTTAGCGGTACTGGCGTGCGTTTCTGGTCTCATCGGACGCTTCATCGGTTAACAGGCATCTGTGTGGCGTTACCTCTGCTGGTTTTTGTGGCCACGGGCTTGCCGCTGCAGTTTACTGCTGAATTGCGGCTGGGCAGCCAAGGGGTGTCATTGGCTTGGGTGCAGGACCGATATGGTGTCGAGGCGCCCGCGCAGGTGACTGTTTTGCCAGATGTCCAGCAGGCAGAGGTCCTGCAAGCGGATGCTACATTGATGACTGCGACTCGGCAGATGACCGTATCCGGCCGTCTGCTCGGGGCATACTCGATGCCGCAATGGACCATTTTTGCGACCTCCGAAGAACTGCTGATTATCCCAAATATAGAACAGGTTCCAGTGGAACGCCTGGCGTTGCCGCAGACAATTACCGCTTTTGGGCGCACGGATGACCCTTATTTACTGATTGAATCGTCTGCAGGCATCGAGTTTTCTGCTGACCTCGGATTGACCTGGCGTCAGTACACTGGCGCCGCTGGCGTTTGGCAAATCCCAAGCTTTAGAGCGCCGACTCGGCAAGAAGCTCAGCGCTATGCCGCTACACAATTGTCTTGGGAGCGATTGCTCCAAGATTTGCACAGCGGTCGGTTTTTTGGCCAGATTGGGGTTTGGTTTATGTCGTTTGCGGGATTGGCCTTGGTAGTGCTCAGTTTCACCGGCTTGTATCTGTGGTACGCGTCAAAGCGGTTTGGGCGATAGATTGAAATTCTGCCAAAGGGTCGCATGGCATTGCGATGCGTGCGCTGGGTAGGGTACCTTGTTCAGGTAAGACAGGGAGGAAATATGCACGGCAAACGGGTTTTGATTACGGGTGGTAACAGCGGTATCGGCTTGGTGACCGCCATTGAGTTAGCGCGACAGGGGGCAGAGTTGGTGCTGGCGTGTCGTGAGGGGCCCAAAACGGACAATGCGCTGGCCGAGATTAACGCCGTTGCAGTGACACAGGCGGTGAATATACCTGTAGATCTCGCCGCGCTTTCCAGCGTTCGCGCGCTCGCTGCAGAATTTCTTTCTCGTTATGACGCGTTGCATGTGCTGATTAATAATGCCGGGACCTTTCCCACTCGTCAGCAACGAACGGCAGAAGGGTTTGAACTGCAAATAGGGGTTAATCATTTCGCGCATTTTCTGCTGACGCATTTGTTACTGGACTGCCTGAAAAGCAGCGCGCCGGCCCGTATTGTCAACGTCTCATCGATGTTATACGCAAAAGGTCAAATTGATTTCGACAGCTTTTGTGGTGTTGATAAATACAGCGCCCAAGTGGCCTATAATCAGTCCAAGTTGGGGAATATTCTGTTTAGTCTTGAGCTGGCGAAACGTTTGTCCGCATCCGGTGTGACTTCTAACGTCCTGCATCCAGGAGCCGTTGCAACAGATATCGTTCGCGACCTGCCGTGGCTGGTGCGCAAGGTCATCGGTTGGTTTTTTATTGCCCCTGCCAAAGGCGCCCAAACAACCATAATGTTGGCCAGTGATGAAGAACTGGAAGGTGTTACCGGTGAATATTATAACCAAGGTGAGCGGCAGGAGGTTTCTCCGATCGGAAAAGATTTGGAGTTAAGAGAAAAATTTTGGGCAGCCAGTGCTGAGGCGGTTGGCCTGAATTGAGACAACCGGCGCATCGATCAGAGATTAACTAAAACGAGGATGAAACATGGCGCAGTATATACCCCCCACAATTGACTGGGTGCGCGAGCAAGTGGAACTTTATGAAGGTAGCGGTGGCACCAAAGGGTCCACTTTGTTAGATACCGGTATGCCGTGCATCATCGTCACGCATACAGGTAACAAAACCGGGGCAATTCGCAAGATACCATTGATGCGTGTAAAGGTTGGTGAGGCGTATGTCTTGGTCGGTTCGATGGGGGGGCAGCCTAAAAACCCGGTGTGGGTTTATAATCTTCGAGATAACCCGCTGGTGGAAATTCGTGATCAAACGGTTGTGACGGCTATGCGCGCGCGCGAGGTGTTTGATGATGCCGAGCGCGAGTCGCTTTGGGCGGCTAGTGAGGAAGCATTTCCGCCGTATACGGAGTATGCGGCAAAAACAACCCGTAAAATCCCGGTCTTTATCGCTGAACCTGTGTAGCGGGCAGCAGGTGGTCTGTGCCGGGGGGTGCCTTTAGCCCCTGCGATGGTACAATTTAATGTTGAGAGTGACGGCAAAAGAGAAAATATTATGAGCGAAGCGCACAATTTAGAAGCATTTAGAACCTCTGTTCGTGAGTGGTTGGCGAGCAATTTTCCCGAAAATTTAGTTGGCTTTAGCATGGGGATGGAAGGCTCGGCAAATGCTCTTCACGAGAGTGATTTGGAATTATGGCGGCAGCGTCTAGCGGAGAAAGGTTGGGGAGCGCCGACCTGGCCAGTCATATACGGTGGCGCTGGATTAAGTCACCCGCAAGCAAAAGCGTTGGGCCAAGAAATGGGTAAAATCGGCGCGTTTAACCCTATTCCCATCCTTGCCGGTATGGGTGTCACTATGGTCGGGCCCACCGTTTTAGAATATGGCACGGACGATCAAAAAGCCCGACATTTGCCCGGGATTGCAAGCGGTGCGATCCGCTGGTGCCTAGGATTGTCAGAGCCCAATGCGGGTTCTGATCTGGCTTCGCTTGCTACAAAAGCCGTGGACCAAGGCGATTGTTTTATGGTGAATGGTCAAAAAGTCTGGACGTCTGGCGCAGACATTTCTCAGTGGTGCGGGGCGGTGGTGCGCACCGACCCAAGTGCTAAGAAACGCGACGGTATCTCTTTTGTCATGTTGCCTATGAACCAAGCAGGGGTTGAGACGCGGCCAATTAAGCTTATATCCGGTGTGTCGCCTTTTTGTGAAACATTCTTTAACGATGCACGGGTTGAAAAAACCGATTTGTTAGGCGACTTGAATGACGGTTGGAGCGTGGTTAAACGTCTTTTACAGCATGAACGTCAAAGCCAAACAAGCGCTCGCAGTGCGGTCAGTGCGGAGAAGGAATCGTTGCCGGCGATGGCCATGCGATATGCGGGCACAGATGCTGAGGGTAAACTGGCAGACGCCGATTTGAGAACACGTATGGTGCGCCATTTGATGGCCGAACAGGCGCACGGTTTGACAGTCTCGCGAATCACAGCGGAAGCCAAAGGCAAGGTGGAGGTCAGTGCCGCAGCCTCTATCCTTAAAAATTCTGCAACGGCCATCAGTCAGTCTAAGTCTGAATTGACGTTGGAGTTTATGGGCAGTCAGGGACTGGGTTGGCAAGGTGAGCAATTTGCCGAGGAGGAGCTAAGTACGGTGCGTGATTGGCTCTGGGGTAAAGCAATTTCGATATACGGCGGCTCTTATGAGGTCCAGAACAACATCATTTCCAAAAATATATTGGGTTTACCGGAAACCACTCAAAAAGGGTAGGCCGGTAAATGGGCGTGTGTAGAAATTGACGTTAAATCCCGGCCAGTGAAAATACGGCCGGCCAAACCAAAGGCAGCATAGAACAATGGCAGCATTGACAGAAGAACAAACCTTAATCAGGGATCAAGCGAAATCTTGGGCCAGTGAGCAGGCACCCGTTGCCGAGTTCCGCCAAATGCGTGATAGCGGCATTCCTGAGAAATTTATGCCAGCGACATGGTCAGCTATGGTGGACATGGGCTGGACGGGCATTCTTATTCCTGAAGAGTACGGCGGTTCAGACCTGGGTTACCTCACATTTGGGGTGATTTTAGAAGAGTTAGGACGGCAACTAACGGCATCTCCTTTGTTTGCATCTGCACTGGTAGGTGCAACGGCAGTTTTGCTCGGGGGCAATGCGCAGCAGAAGCAGAATTTTTTGCCTAAAATTGTTGATGGCAGTGAAATATTGACATTGGCGGTCGATGAAAGCCCGCGTCATGATCCTCAGCAGTTGGCCCTCCAAGCTGACAGGGAAGGCGCGGATTTTGTATTGCAGGGCGGCAAAACGTTTGTGCTTGAGGGAATGGCTGCAACAACATTTGTGGTCGCGGCGCGCACGTCTGGCCAGGCCGGGGAAGCGGCTGGGATTACGCTGTTTTTGGTGTCTGCAGAATCGTCGGGACTCAAACGCACGGCGATGGATACAGCCGACAGTCGCGGTTATGCCCAGCTTTCATTCGACGGCGTTAGCGTTGACTCGCAGGCTGTGCTGGGAGAGGTGGATAACGGTTTTGGTTTGCTTGAGGCTTTGTTGGATCGGGCCGCAGCTGGTCTGGCTGCTGAAATGTTGGGAACCGCAGCTCAAGCATTCGACATGACGTTAGCTTATCTTAAAACGCGAGAGCAATTTGGGCGACTCATAGGGTCCTTTCAGGCGCTTGGGCATCGTGCGGCGGTATTGTTTTCGCAGATGGAGTTGGCTCGTTCATGCGGTGAGGCTGCGCTGCAAAGCATAGACGCCGATCACGGCAATACATCCGAAATGGCCTCTTTGGCGCAGGCGAAAGTGGGTGAATTTTTGTTTGATATGTCCAATCAGCTGATTCAAATTCATGGTGGGATCGGCATGACAGATGACTTTGATGCAGGCTTCTATCTGAAACGAGCCCGCAGTTTGGAGACGTTATTCGGGAACCAGGCGTTCCACAGAAATCGGTATGCGCGTCTTTTGGGCTTCTAGATTGTGATCGCGCTTGCGTTGTATGGCATTGCCAAAGAAATTCGAGGGAGGGTTTTGCGATGAAAGGGTATTTAGGCCTGTTGATTGCCTGTCTAGTGGTGTCCGCGCACGCTGAGATCAAGCGAACGCCTAGCGGCAAACCTGATTTCTCGGGTGTTTATGATATAGGAACCTTGACCCCACTGAATCGCCCAGAGGCATTTGGTGATAACAAGTTCATGACGCAGGACGATGCGGCCAAAGTGGTCGCGCGCACCAAAGCGATTTTTGATTTTGCTAACCGTGAAAGTGATCCTAACCGGGGCGCGCCGCAGAAGGGGGGAGATGGCAACAACACAGCTGGTGCTGGCGGTGTCGGCGGGTATAACGCGTTTTGGATCGATCCGGGCACGCAAGCGTTTGAAATCGATGGTCGATTTCGGACGTCAATTATCTATGACCCGGCCAATGGCCGGCAACCGCCGCGGAGCGCAGAAGCTATATCCAACATGCGCACAGCGTATAAATCCTTTGCGCATGACAATGACGGGACAGCATCGTGGTTGGCCTCGAGTGGCCCAGGTCCCTTTGATGGGCCTGAAAGTCTTGCACCGTCAGAGCGTTGTTTAATTAGTTTTGGCTCGACTGTACCCATGTTACCCAGCCTGTATAACAACTATAAACGTATTTTGCAGACCGACGACTATGTGATGATTTTGCAAGAAATGGTCCATGATGCGCGGATAATTCGCATGGATACGACGCATATGCCGACAGCAAATCGAAAGTGGATGGGCGATTCTGTGGGTCGTTGGGAGGGAGATACGTTGGTTGTGTCTACTAAAAACTTTCGTGCGGTCAACGGTCTTGCCGGGGCGGATGAAAATTTGCTGGTCACCGAGCGTTTTAATATGCGCGATGACGGGACGTTAGTCTACGACTTTACGGTTGACGATCCTACCGCTTGGACGGCATCTTGGCGGGGCGAATATGCATGGACTCGCAGTGCTGATAAGGTCTACGAATATGCCTGTCATGAAGGTAACTATGCCATGGGTAATATACTACGAGGGGCTCGACTCTTGGAGAGTGAATGGCGCTCACCTGACGCCGCGCGTTGAGACTTTACGTTAGTCAGGTAAACCCAGAACGCGCTTAGCAATGATGTTCAGCTGAACTTCTTTGGTGCCGCCGGCGATGGTCAACGATTTCTGATAAAGCCAATTTCGCAGTATTGCCAGCTGTTTTGGATCTGCGGTTTCAGCATCCCAGCGCAAACCCTGGCTGCCTGTTGCGGCCATCAAAAGCTCGTCGCCGTCCTGAATATTTAAAGCGTTTGTCAGCTTGACGGCAGAAGACGTGAAACCGGGCGCACGTGATTGCATTTCTTCAATTGCTCGTTTTTGCGTGATGCGCTGCGCATGAGTGTTCATCTCAAAGTTAGTCAGCCATGACCTTAGATGGGGGTCGTCGATTCTTCCTTTATCATCAGTGCCGAGGTAGTCGCGCAGGAGTTTGGGAAGCTTACTTTCCTCAACTCGCCCGCCTTGTGAGCCTGAAATATTAATTCCGGCATGGGTCGATCGCTCAAATTGCAGCAGCCGTTTGCCGACGCTCCAACCATTATCAACGCCGCCGATTAAGTCCTCGGCGGGAACGATGGCGTTGTCAAAATAGGTCTCGCAAAAAGGGGAGACACCTGAAATTAGTCGAATTGGAGATACCTTAACGCCCGGTTGATGCATATCGACAAGAACTAAGCTAATGCCCTCATGTTTTGGTTTTTCCGGGGAGGTTCTAACCAGGACAAAAATGTAGTCACAATCGGTTGCGTCGCTGGTCCAGATTTTGGAGCCGTTGATGAGATAGTTGTCGCCGACGAGCTCAGCACGGCAGCTTAAGTTGGCTAAATCAGAGCCGGCGCCGGGTTCTGAATACCCCATGGCCCACGCGCCTTCGCCGCGTGCGCAACGCGGCAACCACTTGGCTTTTTGTGCTTCGGTGCCATATTCCAAAATGGTGGGGCCGATATAGTTCACGCCGCGACCGGTGAGCGGCGTACGAGCGCCTACACGTTTCAGTTCTTCAATTAAAACTTGGTATTGGTCACGATCGAGCTCGGCACCGCCGTAGGCTTTTGGCCACGTGGGTACGGTCCATCCGCGTTCTGCCATGCGGGTTAACCACAAACGCGTGTCATTATCTAATGGTATTGTGGTGCTGCCCAGCGGAATGGTTCCCGGGCCTCGGGCTCCGGGCGGACAATGATTTTCGAGCCACGCTCGGGTCTCGGATCTGAAGTGGTCTAAGGTGCTCATAGTCGTCTTTCGTACATGCCGCGCAGTGAATCGCGCATACTGGTGGGATGCTCGCTCTGTGAGAAATCACACAGTCTATCCCATCCTTGGGCAATGTCACTGATAGAAAATTCTTTTGCTGGATCTAGTTCCAGGCCTTGGCTACTTTCCCAGCGGACTTTTCGGAATACGCCGGCAGAAGCCTCGAAAAGTCCGCCGCTTTCTGCACATTCAGGGTGGGCAAGATAGCCGACCAGTGGGGCAATATAGTCGGCCTTGATAGCCATTTTCAGTGCCTGTGGGAAATTCTGGCTGTTCATTTGGGTCGCGCCAAACGGGGCCACACAGTTGCACTTGATGTTTGCGGCTTCACCCTCGATTGCAATGGATTGACTCAGACCATGCAAGCCTGCTTTGGCGGCGGCGTAGTTTGCCTGGCCGAAATTACCGTACAGACCTGAAGCTGATGATATAAATACAAGCCGGCCACCGCCTTGGTCTTCAAAATGGGGCCAGGCAGCTTGGCTTAATTCAAATGCGGCTTTCAGGTGGACAGTCAGCACGGCGTCCCATTGGGCGTTGGTCATTTTGCGTAAGGTTTTATCTTGCACAAAACCGGCATTGTGGACGATGGCGTCTAGGCGGCCGCATTGGTTTACTGCAGACTCGACCAAGTCAGCGGCGGCTTCCGCGGGCCCGGAGATGTGGATGGCTTTGCCCCCTTGTTCGACGATCTGTGCAGCAGCACTTTGGCCGGCCTTGTCGTTGCCGCGACTGTTCAAAACAACCGTTGCACCTGCTTGGGCGATGCATCTTGCAAACGCTAAGCCCAGTCCGCGACTGGCACCTGTGATTAGGACCACCTGCTCGGAAAATTGCATTTGATTTGAGTTCCTTTAGCTGTGCTGTGTTTTTAATTTGCGTGATGCAATCGTTTTTAATGGAGGTCTTGATCGCGGTCGAGTGTGAGGTAAAACCATTACGTGAGGCCCGGTCTATTATTTAACGCGCGGCGCTAGGTGGATGAATAAACAGTAGCCATCGAATTGAACCACACTCCATAATTAGCGCTGAGTTTATACGAAGTGGAGAAGCAGATGTCTAGAGTTCTTTTGATAGGTGCTAGCCGAGGAATCGGCTTGGAGTTGGTGAAGCAATACGCAGCTGGAGGACATGAGGTAATTGCGTGTGTCCGTGATACGCAAGCGGCAACTTTGCTGGATGAGGTAATGACAGATGCGCAAGGTATTCGCAAAGAAGGCTTGGATATCAGCGATGCTGAGTCTATTTCGGCAGCAGCGGCGCGAATCGGAGATCAGGCCATTGATATTTTGGTGATCTGCGCGGGTGCGGTTGGTGGTGGACGGCAGTCGCTCGACGACTTGGACCTCGAGGAATGGCATCGATCTCTCAATACCAACACCATTGGGCCGGCTTTAGTGGCAAAGGCCTTTAAAGCTAATCTTGCCGCCTCTGGTGCGGGCAATTTAATGATTCTTACCAGCCAGCTCGCGGCATCAACTTGGCCGATGGGGGGGATGTTTATTTATGCAACAACCAAAGCGGCAGTGAGTAAGGTAGGACAGATATTGGCCCTGGATTGGAAAGACGATCCGATCACTGTAAGTCTGATGCATCCGGGTTGGGTACAAACTGATATGGGCGGACCCCATGCGCAGATTACAGTTGAAGAAAGCGCCAGCGGCATTCGGCAGGTGATTGATGGTTTGAGCAAAGAAGACTCCGGAAACTTTTATCGATGGAATGGAGAAATACACCCCTGGTAGCGCAAAAAACAGTGAGCGGCGCGTTGGCGGCCTTTGATCGCACCAGCTGTCTCGAGACCCTAGGCATGCGGCGTTGATTGATAAATATCAACACTTCACCTTGGAGTCTTTGACGCCCAAGCTAGGTGCGGAAGTGCACGGCGTTGATTTGGCGCGGGTTTCGGCGGACCTGTTCGCGGAGTTGGCAGATGCTTTTCATCGGCATTTGGTGTTGGTATTTCGCGACCAAGAGCTGACGCGCGCCGAGCATAAGCGCTTTGCACGTCTTTTTGGCCCCTTGCAGTTACACCCAGCAAAGACGCGTCTTGGGATGCCCGGTGACCCTGAAATCTTTGATATTAAAATCAACGCTGATACACAGGTGGCCAATGGTGAGGATTGGCATACTGATTTATCTTGCGAACCCGTCCCGCCGAAAGCCTCTGCGCTGTATATCACTCAGGTGCCACCCTCTGGGGGTGGTGACACTCTATTTGCCAATATGCAGGAAGCCTATGCGACGCTGTCCCGTCCTGTGCGCGATATGTTATTGAAGTTGACGGCCTATCACAGCGGTTATAAAGATCTGCGTGCTTACGGCCTGGTGCCGAGTCCGGAGCAAATCTATCCCTGCGCCAATCACCCGGTGGTGATTGCCCACCCTGAATCAGGGAAACCGGTGCTTTTTGTGAACGAGCCCTTCACTGAAAAAATCAATGAACTGACTGCGAAGGAAAGCGCCGCGATGCTCGAAATGTTGTATCGGCACATTCAGATTAATACGCGATTGCACTGTCGGGTGCGGTGGGCACGAAATACGCTGGTGCTCTGGGACAATCGGGCGGTTCATCATCACGCGATTTGGGACTATTATCCGGAAAGTCGGCAGGGCGAACGAGTAACGATTCAAAACGATGCGCCGCCAAAAGCCTTTATAAACAATCATGGGGATGGCGAGTTATGGCGAAGATAGAAAACGTGAACATATTTGACCTTGAAACATTGGTGAACCCTTATGAGGCTTATCAAGTATTAAGAAATGAGGCGCCGGTTTTTTACGTGCCCGAACTCAATATTCATTACGTCACTCGATATGATCTTATCAGAGGGGCGTTGAAGGACACGAAGACGTTTTCAAGTCAGTTTGATAGCTTCCTGAACTTATCGCGCGAGGCTGCAATGGCCAGTATGCCCGCGGATGTGCAGCAGGCGCTTAAAATGATCGAGCGGAAAATGGTTGCCATTCCACCGACGATGTTGACGCTGGACGAGCCAGATCACACTAAATACCGCTCGTTGGTCAGTCAGTTGTTTACCGGTAGCTTGATCAAACAAAGTGAGGCGCAGGTACAGTCGATTGTTCAAGAAGAAATCGCCAAACTAACGGCCTCAACCGACGAGCTCGGCTCGGTAGATTTCATGTCCGCGTTTGCGTTTGCGGTGCCCCTGCGTGTTATCGCCGACCGGCTAGGCATCCCCTCTTCGGAGCGGACGCTTTTTGATGAGGCAGCCATTGCGGCGGCGGCGGGTTTGCGCTTGAGCCCCCAAACGCCGGATAAAATGTTGCATCGAGCACAGTTGGCTCTGGATCTTCAACATTTGATGGTTGATCTCATTGAAGCGCGCCGCCAAGACCCGCGGGATGACATGATCACACTTTTGGCTAATAGTCGCTTGGAGGACAGTAACCGGTTGCTTACGCACGGTGAGGCGCTCTCTATTTTGAATCAATTTCTGGTCGCCGGACATGAGACCACCGCCAGCACGTTTGGTTGGGGTATGCTGATGCTGTGTGAGCGGCCGGAGCTACAAGCTCAAATCCAGGCCGACATTGGCTTGGTAAAGACGTTTGTTGAAGAGGCGTTGCGCATTGAATCACCAGTACAGGGCCTGCCGCGAGTGGCCACAACGGATACGTCGCTGGGGGGATATCCTATTAAGGCTGGCGAATTTGTGATGTTGCGTTATGGTTCTGCCAATCGCGACGAGCGACAGTTTGAGGATCCGGATCGTGTCAACTTGCAGCGGCAAAAAGCGGGAATGCAATTGGCCTTCGGATCCGGGGTGCATCATTGTATTGGTGCGCCGTTAGCACGACAGGAATTAAACCTTGGGTTTGCGTCGCTACTTCAGCAGATGCAAAACTTCAGGTTGTCACCCCAGCACCCACAGCCGCAGGCACAGCCGAGTTTCATTTTGCGGAATTTGCCGCAGTTGCACATCTGTTTTGATGTGCACCCGCAACCCAATTGAGGTGCCGCGATTTACCCTAGGTCTCACCTATTTGTTGGGCGTAAAGATTGTGCCAATGACGTAGTTTGAGTTCGTTGTAGTCGCCGATGCGGAGATTTTCTCTGGCGGTTGTTTTCATGCCGGCATAGACATACGGCAGGTTACGCAAGTCTTGATTGAATATCTTTGTGAGCATTCCCAATTCAGGTGCGTTTGTCCAATCCTCGTCAACGCCGAGCCAGTGGATTTCGCGCGCGGGCTCGTATGCACCGCTTTCGGGAATCGGGGCGAGGTACATACACTCCATTATACATTCGTCATGGTTGTCGCCGTTTGGTCGGAATCGGTAATTAATCAGATTAAATGAGCCCCAGGGGTGCCAGTTCGGGAAAACGGTGAAAAATGTTGAGGCATTTAACTCAATATCCGGGATGCGATCGGCGACGGAAGGCACCACACCTTTGAGCATTTGACGTTGCATTTCGGCACCGATGACGCGTGGGGAAGCATCGCTGCCCACCGCATTTCGCACAGCCTTTGGTATGCGATCTTTCATGCGGGCGGTGGTGTTGTCTTCCGGCAACTGGCAGCCGCCTGCCCATAGGGTCATGTGAGGGTTAGCGTCGGTCAGCTCGCCGTCAATATACTGGGCGTCAACGGTAAATGTGCCGCTTTTACCTTTCGGTGTGGTTACTTGCACAACCCCTTCGGCTATTTTTTCGTAAAGCCAGCCATTCAGAGGATGGCGCAGACAAGTTGCGCCATTTTCGCCTTCGTAGGCCTCCCAAGATGGCATACCTTTGGTTTCCAAGGCGCCGCAGCGTATGGCTCGCGAGTAGTTCTCGAAGGCGTCATACTTAGTGCATAAGTCATTCGCCCCTCCCGTGAGGATTTGAGGATGAGTCATAAGCACATGGTAGGATTCCATGAAGGCTTCCTGAACAACTTTCCAATTCGCTTTAACGACCTTCGCAACGTGCGCTTGCTTAAAGCGGTTGTCATAGGGGAAAAGCTCGAAATTGGTTGAGAAATCACCAAGGAAATCTTCTAGGGGTTCTGCCTCGGGGTCTGGGTTTACAAATATGAAACGGCCCCAGCGTGCAAGTTTTATTTCTGGTAAAGACTCTTCATCTCGTTTCATGCCGGCGAAATCATAAGCGCAGGGGACTTGTTTGAGACTACCGTCTAAATTCCAGGCCCAGCCGTGGAAGGGGCAACGGAGCTCATCAAGGGATTTGCTGGGAGTCTCGCGCAATTTGCGGCCGCGGTGCAGGCAAGCGTTGTAGAACGCTTTATAGTCCTCTTCACCCGATCGGACAATAAGGTAAGATTTGTCAGCGATGTCGTAGGGCACTACATCACCGACATTGGCAAAATCATCCTCGTGGGCGGCGACTTGCCAGCATTTGCCCCAAAGATGTTCTTTTTCAAGTTCGTGATATTTTCGATCAATATATCGTGCCACAGGAATGAGGGAGGGGCCCGGAGGCATAGGGCTGTTGCGTCGCCATGCGTCGATTATGTGATCACCATGGGTATCTGCTTCGAGCAATTGCGCAAAGGCCTCGTCCATGGTGCGTACCCCTTTTGAGACTGTTTCGGCCATGCTATCCCTCATTTTCAAATCGCTAGAATTGCCCGAAATAATAGCAGATTTGAAACCTGTTACAAAAAGTTAAAATTTTGGGTGGTAGCTTTTTTGCCCTGCCAGTTAAGGCTGGAATAAAAAGAATTCTTCGACGATTAAACACTCGGAACTGTCTTTGGCGTGCCAGGTGGAGGCTCTACCTATGTTCCCGCATTTATCGATTAGCGGCAGGGTGGGTCCCTTGCGCAACCAAAGTGGGTTTTCAAATAGCAAGCGCGCCAGCGGTGTGGTGTTCAGGCCTGCAAGCAACGGTTCGATGGTGTTGCCGTTGCGCGTAATTGAGCGGGCTGCCAGAACCGGACGGTGATTGATGGCGAGGCTGATGTGTCGAGCATAGCCAGTTGGTTTGTCTTGCCTCAGATTTAATAATGAGGTTTCCCAGTCGCGAGTTTTGGTAAGACCGCTGAAATGAACGGCGACGGCTGGCTGCTGCCCGAAGTGGTCGGTGATTTGTTGTGTCATTGAATTGGCTAGATAAACCCACGGTATAAGCGCGGTGGGTATGGCCGCCTCGTTGACCACATCAATGGTATTGGTGACCGGATCAGTTAACCAGTCTGGCAGGCTTTGAGTTTGATTCATCGATTTTTCAGCTTCGCTTGCAATAGCGGTTACTCATCGGCCGCCACGGATCAGGCGGCCGGGCATGGCGCCGGTATGCTCACCGTCACGGTAAGTAATCTCGCCGGCGCAGACGGTCATCAGATAGCCTTGTGCTTTTTGAATCAGTCTCTTGCCGCCCGCCGGGAGGTCATAGACCATCTCAGGGGGCAGCAATTTCAGGTCCGCATAGTCAATCAAATTTAAATCAGCTTTGAAGCCGGGACTAATCACCCCGCGGTCGCTCAGGCCGTACATTTGGGCGGTATCCTGAGTCATTTTGTGAATGACCAGCGGCAGAGAAATGTGTGGTCCTCGCTGCCGATCTCGCGTGAAGTAGCTGAGCATGTATGTAGGTACGCTGGCGTCTACCAGAACCCCGCAATGTGCGCCACCATCGGAAAGGCCGAAGACGCTGAGGGGGTCTTCGATGGTTTTGCGCTGGGGTTCTAAGTCGTGATTATAGCCGCGGAAGAACACTAGGAGCACTTTTCCCGCAGCGAGGCTGTCCATGATCACCTCTAATGGCGTTTGGCTTTGCGAGTCGGCGATGGCCGCAATTGAGTCTGCGGTGGTGGGCTCATAAGATAATTGGTCATCCAAGACGTAGATATGTTCAAAGTCATTCATGAAGCGAACTGCATCTTTGTTTCGCGGCAGTATAGGGGCCTCCGTTAAAACACGATGACGAAAGGTAGGATTGAGGAGCGCCCGTTGGCGCTCGACGACGGGTAAATGCTGTATTTCTCGATATGCCATATGTTGGCGCATCGGGTTAATGGTGCCCTCCAGAGTCATCAATATAGACGCGGGTCGGGCGCCAACCTGTGGGCGTAGAGCGAATCCATCAGCAGCCAGTTGCGCTGCCAACGACCATAAAATGCCCTCACCTGAGGTCGCCAATGCGGTGACCGGCCGACCGGTTGTTCTGATGATATGTTCGATCCAATCCAGTTCCTCTTGGCTGTTCAGATGATCCGAGATGATCTCTATGGTGCCATGATCGAGCCCTTTAAACGCTTCGCCAATTGCACACATTTCCTGCGCAGAGGCATTCGTGCCGGGGATAAGTTTGCCCGATTTATCAACATGCCCATAAAAGCGTGACGTGGAGAAACCCAGTGCGCCATCTTCTAACGCTTGTCGAGTAATTGTTTGCATCTGTTCGATGTCTTGGATGCTGGCCTTGTCGTAACTGCGGTCACCCATAACATAGTGGCGCACTGCTACATGAGGAACTTGGGTGCCGATATCGATGGTGTAGGGGGTATCGATGACATCGAGATACTCGGAAAACGATTCCCAATCCCATGAAATACCGTCATGCAGAGCTGTGCCAGGAATGTCTTCAACACTTTCCATAAGGGCAACCAGGTCTCCTTCGGTGCCGGGGCGCACAGGGGCAAAACCGACGCCGCAGTTACCCATGATGACGGTCGTGACACCATGCCAGGCACTTGGCGTGACCTGTTTGTCCCAACAGACCTGTCCGTCGTAGTGCGTGTGGATATCAACAAAGCCCGGTGTCAATAATCGGTCCTGTGCATCCACGACTTGATGCGCATGATCCGGTTGTAGCGAGCAAGATCGATCGACCACCTGAATCAGACCGGACTCGATAGCGACATCTGCCGCAAATGCAGGCTGATTGGTGCCGTCGATGACGATGGCGTTCTTAAATAAGAGGTCATACATGGTTTTTGGTCTGGTCTTTGGTGCGTGACCATAGTGGCTTTATTTATAACCGAAGACAAGATCAGGTGGCGCAGCACAGAGGTGGGGTTAATGGTTTATCGCGGCGGCCAACTGTGTAAGATGAAGCCCCAACGACAGGTGCCCAATTGCGGCTTTCTCAGCCAGACTGACGGATGATAGAAGATGTTGAATGCTTTGATTTGCTTGGTGGGCGTGTTGGTATTGATCGCGGTTGCCTATGCCTTTTCAGTTGATCGCAGGGCCATCAACTGGCGTACCGTTGGGATGGCATTGGGATTACAGGCGTTTTTTTGTGCGCTGGTGCTTTATGTGCCCGCGGGTCAATTGGCCTTGGCGACTTTGGCGGAGGCGGTGGGCGCCGTCTTGAATTATGCGCGCGATGGCATTTTATTTGTATTTGGTGACGTAGGCTCAGGCAAGCTGGGTTTTATCTTTGCCTTCCAGGTATTACCCGCCATTGTGTTTTTCTCAGCGCTGATTTCCGTCACCTATTATGTTGGTTTAATGCAATGGGTCGTGCGCATTATTGGCGGATTGTTTCGCAGTGTTTTGAAAACCAGTGCGCCTGAATCACTTTCTGCTGCAGCTAATATTTTCATTGGACAAACTGAAGCTCCGATTGCCATTAGGCCTTTCATCAGCCAGATGAGTCGTTCTGAGTTGTTTGCTGTGATGGTGGGTGGTTTGGCGACTGTGGCAGGTTCTACAATGGCCGGTTATGTGACCTTGGGCGTGGACTTGAAATTCCTGATCGCTGCCAGCTTCATGGCCGCCCCCGGGGGCTTGGCGATTGCAAAAATTGTGGTCCCAGAAAAACGCGGTGCACGCTTGGTAAATAACGTCGATGAGTTATCGGCAGCGGACGAACGCCCTATCAATCTGATTGACGCCGCTGCAAAAGGTGCTACCAGTGGACTCATGCTGGCTGCCAACGTTGGCGCTATGTTGATTGCATTTATCGCGCTGATTGCCCTTGCTAATGGGGTTATCGGGTATATGGGGTCCTTGATCGGTGTTGAAGGCCTTAGTTTCGAGTTGATTTTAGGGTATGTATTTTCACCCATAGCTTGGCTCATTGGAATTCCGATGCATGAAGCGGTGCAGGCTGGCAGCTATATTGGGCAAAAACTGGTGTTGAATGAGTTTGTCGCGTATGTGAATTTATTAGCTCACGGGAGTGAGTTGAGCGAGCATACCCGCGCGGTAGTGACCTTTGCGTTGTGCGGGTTTGCTAATTTCTCCTCGATTGCCATTTTGTTAGGTGGTCTGGGTTCTATAGCGCCGCAGCGCAGGCCAGAAATTGCAACTCTGGGTGTGCGCGCTTTACTGGCCGCGTCAATTGCCAATTTAATGAGCGCCGCTTTTGCCTCGTTTTTCTTGTTGCTGGGTGGTTAGAACCCCGGTTTAAGTTAAACTTGCCGGCATGCAGATTCCCACTTTAGACATCAGTGATTTTCCCGGAAAACCCGACTTTGTTGAGGCTTTTGGTAAAGGTTACGAAGCATTTGGTTTTTGCGGGGTCGTGGGTCACGGCATCAGCAACCAAACCATTGACGAGGCCTATGTGGCAATGCGGGCTTTTTTTGCGCTGCCTATACAGGTCAAGCAAAAATATACCATTGGCCCAGGCGGGGCTCGGGGCTATACGCGCTTTGGGGTGGAAACAGCAAAGAACAGCGCCTATCCGGACCTGAAGGAGTTTTGGCAGGTTGGACGGGAAATTCCCGCCGACTGCGCACGTCATGCAAGTTTGTTCGATAATGTCTGGCCGTCTGAGGTCGAACTTTTTCAGGCACGTATGTATCGTTTGTTTGAAGCGCTTGAATCCCTTGGTCGACGAATATTGGGGGTGCTTGCTTTATATTTGCAGCTACCTGCTGACTATTTCGATGACAAAATCGATATGGGCAACTCTATTTTGCGGGCGTTGCACTATCCGCCGATTGAAGCTCGTGAAACGCCGTCATTGCGTGCTGCCCCGCATGAAGATATCAACCTAATTACGCTGTTGGTTGGGTCAGAAGAGTCCGGTTTAGAGGTTCGCTCTAGGGCGGGACACTGGATTCCAGTGCAATGCGCCCCTGGTACCATTGTGGTGAATATTGGCGATATGATGCAGCGGCTCACGAACCACGTGCTGCCCTCGACCACGCATCAGGTAGTGAACTCTGTAGAGGCCTATCGGGGTGAGAGTCGTTATTCAATTCCTTTTTTTTGTCACCCCAATCCTGACTTCGAAATTTCAACCCTGGCCAGCTGCATTCGACCGGATTACCCTAACCGCTATCCGCAGTCTATTTCTGCTGACGACTATCTTACTGAGCGATTGGTCGAAATAGGGCTTTTGGAAGGCGCGCGTGAGCCCATTGATCATGGCGGCGAACAATAAACAACCATTTTGAGGCATTGCATTGAGCACGTTATACGAACCCCTGACTTTTTTGCGCGGACCCACCATGAAGAATCGGTTTATGTTGGCACCGCTGACCAATTCTCAGAGCCACGAAAACGGTAAATTATCAGAGGAAGAGTTTCATTGGCTCACCATGCGCGCTGAAGGCGGATTTGGTCTGACAATGACCTGCGCAGCCCATGTACAAGCGGTGGGTAAAGGTTTCCCCGGACAGCTGGGCATTTTCTCAGACGACCATTTGCCGGGTTTGACACGCTTAGCTGACAAAATTAATAGCGAAGACAGCGTGTCGATCGTGCAGTTACATCATGCGGGTATGCGTTCGCCTGAATCGGTAATTGGTACTCATCCGGTATCAGCCTCCGCAGATGAACAAACCGGTGCGCGCGCACTCAGCGGTGATGAAGTAAAAACGCTGATCAGCGACTTTATCGCGGCCGCCGTGCGCGCTGAGGCTGCGGGTTTCCATGGCGTGGAATTGCATGGCGCGCACGGATACGTCATCTGCCAATTTCTAAGTGAAGAGACTAATCACCGAGAAGATGAGTACGGAGGTTGCGCAGAAAACCGTTGGCGCCTGTTGTTCGAGATCATCGACGGTATTCGTTTGCAGTGCGGGGCCGATTTCATGCTTGGTGTCCGTTTATCGCCCGAGCGATTTGGGATGCGTTTGCCGGAAGTTGTGGAGATGGCTCAGCGCTTGTGTACCCAAGGGCATATCGATTTTCTTGATATGTCGCTTTGGGATGTTTTCAAAGAGCCGGAAGAAGCGGCCTTTAAAGGGCGCAGCTTGATGAGCCATTTCATCGAGTTGGAGCGAGGCCAGACGCGCCTTGGCGTGGCGGGAAAAATCCGCAATCCGGATGAAGCAGAGGCAGTATTAGCTGCGGGTGTCGATTGGATTATGTTGGGTCGGGCTGCGATATTGCACCATGATTTTCCTGAGCGGTACCGGCACCAGAGTGATTTTGTGCCGACTCAGCTGCCGGTGTCTCGAGCTTACCTAGCCTCTGAGGGGCTCTCCGATCGCTTCATCGATTATATGTCGGGCTGGCCAGGATTTGTCGCGCAAGCCGAATCTGAACAGCCGACACCCTAAAGCGGTAAGCTTTAGGGGAGTGTTGGTTTTTGATTAAGGTTTTTTGAATAACAAAGTGAACCGGTCGGTATTCCCGCGAACGGAACTCCGGCCGACCTCATAGCGTAACTCGTCGTCATAACGATAATGTAGATCAGAAAAATCTATCCACTCAAAGCCTGCAGACTCGATTTCTTTGATCATCAAAACAGGATCCATGCGGCGCCAGTTTTCATCGTTGTCTTTTTGCATATGGCGGCGAGTGTGGTCGACAACGCCGTATCGGCCGCCGCTTTTCAATACTCGAAAGGCCTCGCGATTTAATTCAGCGCGGGTGGCGGGATCAAAATTGTGGAGATTCCTAAATGTCAGAACAAGATCGATGTTCTGAGCATTGATCTTGAGTCCCTGCATCGCATAGCGGCGGCCGTCTTTTGCCTGTCCAGAGGATGCTTGGTCGACGCGGATGACCTCAACGTGATTTAAACGGCCATCAGCGATTTTTCTTTCAATGCCCTGAGTCCCGACGGCGACAAAAAGTTTGCCCTTTTCGGCCAGCACTGGAGCGAGCAACTCGGTGTACCAACCGCCGCCTGGGATCAGTTCCAAAACGCGCATGTCGTCTTCAAGACCAAAAAACGTCAGGGTTTCGATCGGTTTTCGGTTCGCATCACGTGTCTTTGCGGCATCGCTTCGTATATCACTGGCGAGCGCTGATTTTAGTTTTTCTGTTGTTTCGGCGAGACTGGAGGGCGCAAAAACTGTAAGCGCACAAGTGGTCAAGAGTGCAATGAGCAGGTGCATAGCGTTATCCTTAGTTGGGGATGTCAACGCAACAGGATCCTACAGGTTCATTCTAGGATGGCAATCTGCGTCGCAAAATAAACTGATTTGGAAGTTGTCCGTCAGGCTTGGCGTATCGTTTTAATTTTCGGAGGGAGTGGGATGTCGAATTTTCAATTAAGCGGCTTAGAGGGCCGGGTAGCCGTGGTGACGGGCGCAGGACGGATGCGCAGTATCGGCCGCCCGATTGCACAGACTCTAGCGCAGGCGGGCTGTCATATTGTATTGACCGGCACCGGTAGGCAGCCTGAGGCCTATCCTGAGGATGAGAAGCAAGCCGATTGGCGTGATATTGCGTCGGTGGCTGAGGCTGTGCGGGGCTGTGGTGTTGATGCGCTGGAGTTGGTCAGCGACGTGACTGACCCAGATTCAGTAGAGCGGCTGGTTGAGCATACCTTGTCTCGATTTGGGCGTGTTGATTTTGTGATCAATAATGCTGGTGCCGCTCGAGGGGCTGATCGGGTGCCCGTGACTGAGTTGTCCCTGGATGAATGGCACAAGGTCATGAATGTTAATTTAAATGGTACTTTTTACATGAGTCGGGCTTTTGGTCGAGTTCTGAAAGAACGTGAAGCCGGGGGGGCGATAGTGAATATTTCGTCTATTGCGGGTAAGGCGCTGCCGCCCAATACAGCAGCTTATGCGGCTAGTAAGGCAGGCATACAGGCATTTTCAGCATCCATGGCGAGGGAGATGGGTCGTTATAATGTTCGGGTGAACACCATTTGTCCCGGGGTTATTGACACTTACCGCATGGACGATGTGGGTCGCGGTGACGCGTGGCGTCATTTGCTCAAAAATATTCCGTTGGGTCGCCCCGGCAGCGGAGAAGATGTGGCGAATATGGTCGCCTATTTATGTAGTGACCAAGGCGCATGGATTACTGGCCAAGCGTATAACGTAGATGGTGGACATGTCGTTCAGCATTAAATAACTGCGAGAGAGGAGTTGATCGTTTCAGTATGAAAATAGAGAAGAATAGCGTGGTGCATTTTCGTTACCGTATGCAGGATAGCCAGGGGAATACACTGGAGGATGCGCTCGGTGAACCGGCGGTTGCGATATTGCAGGGAGCTGGCAATGTCATCCCAGGATTGGATCGGGGTTTGCTTGGTCACGAGCAGGGTGACTGTTTTGAAATTGTTGTTGCGCCTGAGTGGGGCTACGGAATGCCTAAAGAGAATGATATTCAGCGGTTGTCGAAAAAATATTTTCAGAACCCCAATCGCTTGAAGCCAGGGATGCGAACTTCGCTGAGCACAAAAGACGGCGCGCGCAGTGTGACGGTAAAAAAGGTCGGCAGCAAAGTGATTGATGTCGACATGAATCACCCTCTTGCTGGACAGCACCTGCATTTCACAGTGGAAATTGATGGCGTGCGGGAGGCGACAAATACTGAAATATCTCATCGGCATGCCCACGCAGAGGGACAGGAGCACCATTGAGTTGAATACTGGCGACTATCCAGTCTTGTTTACCTTTAGGCGATGTCCTTATGCGATGAGGGCACGCATGGCTTTGCGTTATGCAACGATACGCTGTGTGATGAGAGAAGTGCGGTTGCAGGATAAGCCCGATGCCTTGCTGGCGGCGTCTCCCAAAGGGACTGTGCCAGTTTTGCTTTTGCCCGAACAGACGCTGGATGAAAGCATGGCAATAGTGAAGTGGGCTTTGGCTCAAAATGACCCGCAAGGATGGTGTAGTGAGGAGCCGGAAGTGCGCGTGCAGATGGATCAGATGATTGAAGACTGCGAGCACAGGTTTAAACCGCACCTTGACGCTTATAAATACGCGCCAAGAAGTCAAGGTTTGAATCTGCAGGCGAGGGATGACGCGCTGTGGTTTTTGCGACGTTTAGAGCAGCGTCTGAACAGCTTTGCCCCACGGGCATATTTGTTTGGTAATCAATTAAGCCTTGCTGATGTCTGTATTTTTCCGTTTGTCCGGCAGTTTGCGTTTGTCGATAAGCTTTGGTTTGATCAATGCGGTTATCCGGCGCTACAGCAGTGGCTGCAGATGATGCTAGACAGCTGTTTATTTAACGAGGTAATGAAAAAGTATCCGCAGTGGCAACCGCAAGATGCTCCCATTGTCGGGTGAAAGAAGCGGGTTTTGCTTACCATTTGCTCTGTGTGCTCATGCCGCCGTCAACGACCAGGTTTTCGCCTGTGATCCATCGAGCTGCCTTGCTCAGCAAAAATAGCGCAGCGTTTGCGATATCCTCAGGTTCACCCAATCTGTTTAGCGGTGCATGATCGCGCCATCGGGAAACACCTTCGGGCCAGGCGGTTTCGATGCCCTCGCGGTGAATCAGTCCGGGTGAAATACTATTGACGCGAATGTTTGATGCCCCCCATTCAGAGGCCAACGCGCGGGTTAACATATTTAAGCCGGCTTTGCTGGTGGCGTAGTGCCCATGCCCTGTCGCAGGGTCGAGGCTTTCGATAGAAGAAATGTTGACGATACAGCCACCGTCTGTCATATGTTTGGCAGCAGCTGTGCAGGTCAAAAAGATGCTGTCGAGATTGGTGCTGAGTGTCTCGCGCCATTGCGCATAGGACAACTCCGCTAGTCGGCCGATGCTCTGATCTGCGGCGTTATTGACGATGCCTGTAAGTTTACAATCGGCGTTGGTGAGTTGTTCAAAGACGGTTTGAACGCCCGTTTCGGTTGCCAAGTTGCCTTTAACAACAATGGCCCCTGGTCCCAGTTCAGCTTGCAGGGCTAATGCGTGGCTCTCGCCTGTGTGGCAATGCAACGCCACTTGCGCGCCGGCCTGATTTAGGCGACGCGCAATGGCGCGGCCAATATTGCCCGAAGCGCCCGTAACGAGCACCCGCTCGTCATTGAGGTTAAATAGTTCGTCGATGCTCTGCATGGTGATGTCCAGTTTAAAATTGTACCCTGTGCGCCGGCATACTACTGCGAAAGTTTAGGCTTGAGCAGGTTGGCGTGGCATTTAAAATGATAAAACGACAGAAGAGGCGTCCAACTATGGTTGACTTTGCCGGGCGTTACCGACCTGAGGTGCTGACGCCATTTTATACTCAGGAACGTTGTGAAATTTCAGAGCGTATGAATACTCCGCTGTGCGCGGATGTGTCGTTGGCCGAATGTCGCGTTGCGCCGGGTGAAACAACACAGCTGCATCAGTTGAGTGTTGCGGAGCGTTATCTGGTGCAGCAGGGAAAGGGATTGATGGAGTTGAATGGCGGAGTGCCGTTCATCGTAGAGCCGGGTGACTGTGTGCTGATCCCGGCATATTGTCCGCAACGCATCAAAAATATTGGGAAAGGGGATTTATTATTTTTATGTGTGTGCACACCTCGGTTTTTGCCCGAGCATTACGTGTCGTTAGAAGACGTTCACACAAGGGGTTTGCAGCGCCATGATTGATTTGTTGGATTTGCTCCGTGTGCCGTTGGCCATTGGTGTATTGCTGTTTATCTGTTGGCTGTTGTCCGCCGACAGAGGGTTGATTCCTTGGCGTACCGTTTTTGTTGGGTTGGCGCTTCAATTGGGAATTGGCGTTGCTGTGTTGTGGTCAACGCCTGGTCAATTGTTTTTGCAGGGCATGAGTGATGGGATTACTCAAATTGTACAAGCCTCGGCGGTGGGTGCTGAGTTTGTCTTTGGAAGTGATTACGAGGAACACTTTATTGCCTTTACGATTCCCGCGACGATCATCTTCTTCTCGATGCTAATGTCGCTGATGTATCACTTTGGCGTTGTGCAGCTTGTGGTTCGTGGCATGGCCAACCTTGTGCGGCGAGTACTGCCGGTCTCTGGGGCGGAAGCATTAGCCGCTTGCGCAAATGTATTCATCGGGAACACCGAGGCGCCCCTGTTGATCAAGCCGTATATCCCAACCATGACGCGGTCGGAACTGATGGCGATGATGACCGCTGGCATGGCGACCATCAGTGGCGGTATGTTGGCGGTATACGTGGGGCTGGGCGCGGATGCCGGTTATCTGATTACGGGCTCATTGATGGCTGCCCCGGGTGCGCTTGTGGTGGCCAAAATTTTAGTGCCGGAGAAAGAGACGCCGGTGACCATGGGCGGCATGGTTGAGGATATGCCCTCGGACTCGGTGAACGCGTTTCAAGCGATGACCAAAGGCGCCTCCGACGGTTTGATGTTGGCTGCCAATGTAATTGCCATGCTCATCGCCTTTGTATCGATGATTGCGTTGTTGAACTGGTTGATGGGCTTTGCGCCTGACGTTGCGGGTGAGGCTCTGACTTTGCAACGATTATTGGGGTGGCTGTTTTTCCCGTTTGCTTTATTAATTGGCGCTGATTTTGAAGATGCTGCGCAGGTAGGTAATTTGTTAGGGATGAAAATATTTCTGACGGAATTCCTCGCATATGCCGAACTTCAGGCATTAGGCTCGGAAATTTCTGATCAGTCCCGAGCGGTGGCAACTTTTGCACTTTGCGGCTTCAGTAATTTTATTTCCATTGGTGTGCAAGTCGGCGGGCTCGGCGCGTTGGTGCCCGAGCGGCGTGATGATATTGCACGAACGGCTTTCATCTGCATGCTGGGGGGGTCCGTGGTGACGCTAATGACCGCGACGCTCGCCAGCCTCTTCATATAGACGCAAATGAGCGCTAGGGTAGTGTTAATGTGACTGATATTTTTTTAGGATTGGGCAACCCGGTAGCGCCACAATGTGGCTGGCGTTGATCAATTCACTAGAGACGAGATGAGCCGATGAGCATAGTAGATAGTTTGCCAGGCGCCTCAGCGATGGAGGGTTTGTTAAATCATCGGCCACAACTGTCAGCTCAGTACCGGGTGTTTTATGAATCTTTCTGGCGCGATGGATTGGTGCCGCGGCGCGTGCTTGCGCTAACGCGTTTGCGTATTGCATATATTCACAGCTGTGTCGCCGAGCTTCAAATTGTTGATGCACAGGCAAGTGTTTCCGCTAATGAGCACGATCAGCTTAGCCGGGGTCATATTGCCGGGTTCAGTGAAAGTGAACAATCTGCGCTGAAGCTCGCCGAACAGATGCCGCATAGTGTTCATCAAATTACCGATGATCAGGTCCAAGCGGCAGCACAGCATTTTGGTCATCCGGGCTGTGTTGCGTTATTAACGGCGCTGGCTTTTTTTGATGTTAACTGTCGGCTCAAGCTGGTCTACGAGATTCCAGCTCTTGAGTCGGAAACGAGTCCAGAATGCGAATCGCAATTGTGAGAATAACGGTGAGCTGGTCAGCAATAACGAAACAATGGTGAAATAATGTCAACAACGCCTCGATTACCCGCTGTCGACTCAGCAGAACCTGCCACGTTCGCGGGAGTGACTGCTCACGCGCCGAAGATGATGCGAGATTTCTTCGGTGTATATGCCGAATTTTGGCAGAACGGCGTGGTGGCTGCCGAAGTAAAAGAAATGACTCGGTTGCGTAATGCGCGCATGACGGATTGTGGATACTGAAAAAACGTGAGATTTGACTCTGCCCGTGCGGCAGGGCTGGACGAGACGAGGGCGGCTTTGGTAGCGGACAATTATGCGCAGACGCTGGCACCTCATGAGATTGCGGCTTTGGCCTTAACAGACGCGCTGGTGGGTATTCCCCAGGCCTTAAATGACGAGCTGAAGGCGCAGCTTTCGCTCCACTATACGCAGGCCCAGCGGGTCGAGCTGGGTTTAGGGGTTGGTTTGTTCTTGGGGATGTCTAAAGTGCTTATTGCGCTTGGATGTGAGCCTGAAGAAATGCCGGTGACTGTGGTCCCTACGCCGGGCAGTAAAGCCTAAATAGATGATGTTTGCCTTGGCTCAACTCGATGTATGACGTGAGTCAACCTTATCCGGCTCAGCGGGCACCGGTGAGTGCGGATAACATGGTGGCGACCTCGCAACCGCTGGCGACTCAGGCGGGTCTGACTATGTTGGCCCGGGGTGGTAATGCGGTAGATGCTGCATTGGCAAGTGCGATTACCCTCACGGTTGTTGAACCGAATAACAACGGTGTTGGCAGCGATGCATTTTGCATGCTCTGGGATGGGCAGAAGGTGGTGGGTTTAAATGCCTCGGGCTGTGCGCCTGCAGGTTGGCATTTGTCCCGATTCGCGGGGCGCGAGAAAATGCCTGATTTGGGTTGGGATGCGGTTACTGTGCCCGGGGCGGTGAGCGCGTGGGTTAGCCTCTCCAATCGCTATGGTTGCCTGCCTTTTGCTGATTTATTCGAGCCCGCGATTCGGTATGCGCAAGATGGATTTTATGTGGGACCAAAGTCGGCACATTACTGGCAGTTGCTGGCTTCTCGATACCGGCAGTATGATGACTTCGCAGCCCACTTTTTGCCTGCACCTGCTGCCGGCGAAAAGTTCTATCGCCCCGAATTGGCGAGAACTTTAGAGCAGATTGCCCATTCTCATGGTGAGAGCTTTTATCGAGGCAAGATTGCGGATGCGATCGTTGCGGCATCGACTCGGTCGGGTGGTGTCATGAATCGGGCGGATCTGGAAAGCCACGAGGCTCTTTGGGTTCAGCCCACGGCAATAGATTATCGAAAGGTTACGGTGCATGAAATTCCGCCTAATGGGCAAGGGCTGGCAGCCCAAATCGCACTGGGGATATTGCGACATCTTGACCCTGAAATTGTAGATTCTGCGCGCTGGGTCCATCAGCAGGTTGAGGCGATGAAGATTGCGATCGTGGCAGCGCAGAAACATTTTGCGGATCCGCGGGCGATGACCGTGAGTATTGAGGCGCTGCTTGAGCCCGCTGCATTGGCGGATGCAGCGCAGCGTATAGGGCCACGAGCGGAAAATTACCCGGTGGCTGAGCTGCCAACGAGCCCAGACACTGTATGTCTGAGTGCTGCAGACGCTTCGGGTATGATGGTGTCTTTCATACAATCGAACTATTTTGCCTTTGGTTCGGGTGTGGTGATTCCCGAGACAGGGATCAGCATGCAAAATCGAGGGTCCGGATTTGTCTTAGATCCTGCTCATCCCAATTGCGTAGGGCCGCGTAAGCGCCCGTTTCACACCATAATACCTGGTTTTGTAACCTCGGGCGGCGCGCCGATTTTGAGCTTTGGTGTCATGGGGGGGCATATGCAGCATCAAGGCCATGTGCAGATGGTGACTCGTATATTCGACCACCTGCAGAATCCGCAAGCGGCCAGTGATGCGCCGCGTTGGTTTATTCATCCTGATCTAAAGCTAAGTCTGGAGCCCGGCTTTGATCCGGCGGTGGCGGAGTCTCTGGCGGCGATGGGACACGTTCTTGTTCCCGATACACATGAAAGTACCTATGGGGGGGCTCAGCTGATACAGCGGATGTCGCAAGGCTATGTGGGTGGTTCGGATCATCGTAAAGAGGGTTATGTGGGGGGTTATTGAAGAGATGTTCATATGTCGCAATAACCAAAAAAATAAATAATATATTCAGAAAATACCAAATATAAAAATAATATATAAATTTGTGGTAATTTAAGCATATTGCGACAAATGAGGTGTTTGGTGTGGATCTACCTGCTCACTTGCTAGACAACCCGGCCGACGAAAGTTTTTGGGATACACATAAAGTTCATACGGAATTAAGCGCGCATGGAGGCAGTACTTCTTTGCGTTCTACCGAGCGGCTGCTTGAAAAGGTGCTCTGGATGCCGTCAGTCCGCAGCTTGCTGGATTTGCGCGATGAGTTGGACCGCCCACTGGTGCGGCTGGTTGTTGATGCGGTTGAAGCGCAGGCTAAGAAAAAGCGTATCTCCATGTTGCTGCTGCAAGTTGCTAGGGTTGCGTCTGATAAATATGTTGTTTTTGTTAATGACGGCCGGGGTGGGCGGCGTTGGCGATTCGTTGAGCAACTCAATGTGCAAACAATCGCTGATGCATTAGCAAGGTTAAGTGCGGGTAAGAGCGTTTATATTTGGCCGCATGGGCAGGCAACAGGCTGGTTGAGGCGCATCGAGGCGGCGCGTAAGTCAGCGCAGATGGTGCAGTCCGATGGCACAATTTTGACGTTGGTGTTAACCCCGTATCGCGCTACGTTGGAGCTTGCACCCTACCCAAAGAGTCCGGAGCGTCAAAATAACGATTTGACACATTTGGATGCGCTGGAAGCCGAGAGTATTCATATCATGCGTGAAGTGATGGCGCAGGCGGATAATCCGGTCATGCTCTACAGCGTCGGCAAAGACAGCTCGGTGATGTTACATCTGGCGCGCAAAGCGTTTTACCCCAGCCCACCGCCGTTTCCGTTAATGCATGTGGATACGCGCTGGAAATTTCAGGCGATGTACGACTTCAGAGACCAAATGGCCAGAGAAGTGGGTATGGAGCTGATTGTCCATATCAACCCCGAGGGAGTTGAAAAGAATATCAATCCGTTTGACCACGGCAGTGCTGTGCATACGGACATTATGAAAACGCAAGGCTTGAAACAGGCACTTGATGCCCATCAATTTGACGTGGCATTTGGCGGCGCCCGGCGTGACGAAGAAAAAAGTCGAGCCAAGGAGCGGGTTTTTTCCTTTCGTAACGAAGCGCACCGCTGGGATCCGAAGAATCAGCGTCCAGAATTGTGGAATCTCTATAATGGCTATAAACGCAAAGGCGAAAGCATTCGGGTCTTTCCGTTGTCGAATTGGACGGAGCTGGATATTTGGCAGTACATCTATCGAGAGCATATCCCGATTGTGCCGCTGTATTTTGCAGCGGAGCGGCCGGTGGTAGACCGTGACGGCATGCTGATGATGGTTGATGATGATCGGATGCAGCTGTTGCCGGGTGAAGTGATCAGTACTCGTCGTATCCGTTTCCGCACATTGGGCTGTTATCCGTTGACGGGCGCGCTCGAATCTGACGCTGATAGCCTTTCCACGATTGTTTTAGAATTATTGCAGAGCCGCACGAGCGAGCGTCAAGGGAGAGCCATCGACAGCGACAGCGCCGGTTCAATGGAAAAGAAAAAACAGGAAGGGTACTTCTAATGAGCGCATTGAAACCTGTGGGCGACACCTCTCCAAACGTGATTGAAGAACGTGTGCAGACGTATATTGATACTCAAGCCAACCTTGATCTGCTCCGATTTATCACCTGTGGCAGTGTTGATGACGGCAAAAGCACGTTGATTGGTCGTATGCTCTATGAAGCGCAATTGATTTTTGAAGATCAAGTGACCTCGCTGCAAAAAGACTCCAAGCGGCAAGGCACGCAGGGTGGTGATATTGACTTTGCCCTGTTGGTGGACGGATTATCAGCTGAACGTGAACAGGGCATTACTATCGATGTTGCTTATCGATTTTTCAGCACCGACCATCGAAAGTTTATTGTCGCTGACACTCCGGGGCACGAGCAATATACGCGCAATATGGTTACGGGCGCTTCTACTGCTGATGTTGCGATTATCCTTGTCGATGCGGCAAGTGGTTTATTGACACAGACGCGTCGTCACTCTTTCATTGCATCTTTGTTAGGGATCAAGCACGTTGTTCTTGCCGTAAATAAGATGGACTTAGTAGCCTATGATCAGGCCATATTTGACCAAATTGTCGCTGATTATCAGCAGTTTTCGGAACAACTAAGCTTTAATACGATCACGCCCATCCCTCTGTCTGCGTTGCAAGGCGATAATGTCATCGCGCGTTCAACACATACACATTGGTATCAGGGGCCGACTCTGCTGGGATTTCTGGAGACGGTTTCGTTGGATCCAGAGGTTGAGAACCAGCCATTTCGTTTTCCGGTTCAGTGGGTGAATCGGCCCAGTTCTGATTTCCGAGGTTTTGCGGGTACCGTGGCCGCGGGATCGATAGTTGCAGGCCAAGAAGTTCGTGTTTTACCTTCGGGAGAGCAAGCCAAAGTAAAAGAAATTGTCCTCTATCAGGACCGGCTCGCGCGAGCGCAGGCAGGTCAAGCGGTCACTTTGACCCTTGATCGGGAAGTAGATGTGTCTCGCGGTGACCTGCTGGTCGCTGCTGAAGCACCTTGTGAGGTCTCGGATCAGTTCGATGCGTCTTTGGTTTGGATGGACGGCGACGAAGGATATATCGGGCGTAATTATTGGTTAATGTTGGGGTCTACGCGGATCAACGCGACGCTGACTGAAGTGAAATTCAAATATAACATCAACACGTTGGATGAGTTGTCAGCGCGCTCCTTAGTTTTGAATGATATTGGTCGAGTGACGCTAAGCTTTGATCAGCCGGTACCTTTTGAGTCTTATCAAGCGTGCAAATCTCTGGGCGCTTTTGTGCTGGTTGATCGCTATACATTTTCGACAGTTGCCGCTGGCATGATTAACTTTGCGCTGCGTCGCGCGCAGAATATTCATCGTCATGCGCATGTGGTTGATCAGAGCGCTCGTGAGCGGTTGAACGGTCATAAAGGCCGTGTTCTTTGGATGACCGGGTTGAGTGGTTCAGGCAAGTCGAGCCTGGCTAATGGTGTTGAGCAAGCGCTGCACGCCCAAGGCAAGCACACCTTTATTCTCGATGGCGATAATGTTCGCCATGGCTTGAATAATGATTTGGGATTCACGGACGCAGATCGGGTTGAAAATATCCGCAGGACGGCTGAGGTCGCAAAATTGATGGTTGAAGCTGGTTTAATAGTGATCACCGCGTTTATCAGTCCGTTTCGATCGGAGCGCGATATGGCGCGTAGTTTGTTCGACGAAGGTCAATTTGTTGAAGTTTATTGTGATGTTCCTATCGAGGTTGCAGAGGCTCGGGATCCGAAAGGGTTGTACAAAAAAGCGCGCCGGGGTGAGCTTCCGCATTTCACGGGCATTGACTCACCTTATGAGGCACCGGAAACGGCAGAGTTGCATATCGCGACAGGTGAATTGTCGTTGGAAGAATCTGTGGCCAAAGTGATCGATTATGTCTGAACTTGTACAAGACTCTCGTATTCGAAGCCTGGCAAAAGCGTTTTCCTGGCGTATAGTGGCGACCCTGACAACGTCGCTGATTGCATATTTTATTACGGGTGAATTAGACACCGCGGCGCTTATCGGGGGAATAGAGTTTGTCTTGAAGTTTTTTATCTACTATTTCCACGAGCGTCTTTGGGTGATGATCCGATGGCGTGCCCACGGCGGCTAGAACGCGGTGGTTCGAAAACGGGGCCTTGGCGTTGCTAGCCTGAGCGGCGCCCCCCTCCCCTCGTTAGTCAGTAGTCAGAGGCTTTTGCTGGTCCTGTAAGCGCGCGGCGAACTAGAAAATGGCAATAAAGCGGGCCTTGGTGGTGGACGATTCTCGTTCCGCTCGTTTGGCTTTAAGAAGATTGTTGGAAAAGCAAAGCCTAGCAGTAAGCGAAGCTGAATCAGGCGAAATCGCTCTGGACATGCCCCAGAGCGCGGCGGTCGATGTGGTATTCATGGACCATACGATGCCGGGTATGGAGGGGCTGGAGGCCGTTGCCGCGATTAAAGCCCATCCGGCGACGGCGGCAATTCCCGTCATGATGTATACCACTGGCCAGGGTGAGTTTTTTGCAGCGCTAGAGACGCATAGGTGGATGAGTTATCGTGGCGGTTACGATGATCAAACTGGGTGTAGAGTATGGGATTTCAACCTTTCGATTTAACAGGCAGGGTGGTGCTGATCACCGGTGGTAATGGTGGCATCGGTTTAGGGATGGCCCAAGGACTGGCGCAGGCGGGCGCGGAAGTTTGTATTTGGGGAACCAATGCGGACAAAAATGCGGCGGCGCTTGAGGTTCTTTCGTCTATCGGGCCGAAAATCACCGCTCAAGTGTGTGATGTATCCGATGAAGCCGCGGTAAATCGCAGTTTTGCGCGCGCCTTGTCTGAACATGGACGCATTGATGGTTGTTTTGCGAATGCCGGTATTGGCGGCCGCGGTACCGGCTTTGAGGATATGACGCGAGAAGAGTGGGACCAAATTATTGGTGTAAACCAAAGTGGTGTCTTTTATACCTTTCGGGCGGCGGCGAAACATATGCGCCTGCGAGCAGAGCAAGGGGATGGTTTTGGTCGGCTTGTGGGTACCGCTAGCTTGGCTGCGATTTCAGGTCAGGCGCGTGGTGAACACTATGCTGCTGCAAAAGGTGGTCTCATTTCTATGATCAAAGCGCTTGCAGTTGAATATGCGCGTTATAACGTCACTGCGCATACCTTGCTACCAGGATGGATTGAAACCGAAATGACGCAGGGCACGTTCAGCAACCCGAAATTTGTTGAAAATGTGTCGAAACGAATTCCTGTGCGTCGCTGGGGCATGCCGGAAGATTTTGCCGCCATCGCCATTTACATCATGAGCACGGCCAGCAGCTATCATACTGCGGAGACTTTTCTGGTGGATGGCGGATATTTCACGTTTTAACCCGGAATCGGGACCTGAACTAGAATGTTGTTCACTAGGAATACTTCGTGAGTAAAAGCGTGACGAAAAATAAAGCACCTAAGTCAGCTTGGTGGATTCTTGCACTGCTGATGCTGGCGTCAGTTGTGAGTTTTGTTGATCGTCAAGTGGTCGCTATCGTGGTTGAACCGATGAAAGCAGATCTCGGGGTCAGCGATACGGAAATAGGCTGGCTCTATGGGGTTTTTGCCGTCTTCTATGCGTTGGCGGCCTGGCCGATTGCGTTGGCCGCGGATCGCCATTCTCGGAAATTCATCATCGCCAGCGGCATTTTCTTCTGGTCAGTGATGACCATCGCCTGCGGGCTGTCTCGTCAGTATTGGCAGATATTGTTCGCTCGCGTAGGAGTTGGCGTGGGGGAGGCCTCTCTTGGACCGGCCACGGTGTCGATGGTTGGTGACCTGTTTCCGCGCTCACAGATTCCACTGGCTTTATCTGTATTCCAAACTGCAGCGGTGATGGGGTCTGGTGTTGCTTTTCTGATTGGTGGTGTGGTTCTGGGTATGGTTGAGGGGTCGCAGCCTATGATCCTGCCGGTGGTCGGTGAACTGGCGCCTTGGCAGCAAACATTTGTATATGTTGGTGCCCCGGGTTTGTTGTTGGCCTTTCTATTTTTATTGTTGCGCGAACCTGAGCGTCGCCAAGATCCCAAGCAAGTTTCCTCGTGGCCAATATTACGCCAATTTTACCGACAAAATACGAAGGCAATTGCTTGTCATCACTTGGGATTTTTAGCCTATGCATTGCTGGGTTATGCGTTTGTTTTTTGGAGTGTTTCCTACTTTGTGCGGGTTCATGGGCTGCCTGCGGCAGAGGCTGCGCAAACGTTTGGGTGGATATTTTTATTGACCGGTCCAATTGGTCCAATCGGCGCGGCACTGTTGGCGCGCGCCCTAAATGAGCGAGGCTGGCATGACGGTAACATTGTCGTGGGCATGCTGGCAGGTTGTGCCGCGGTCGTTTGTATTGTGATGATCCAGTTCATGCCCACCGCAGCGTGGGCGTTTGTCTTGTACGTGCCCGCCATGATCTGCGTGAATGCACCGTTTGGTCTTGCTAATGGTGCATTGCCAGTGATTGCTCCTGCACCCATTCATGCGCAGGTTGCGGCTATTTATCTCTTTGTGGTCTCAATTGGTAACTTATTGGGGCCGCCGATTGCTGGTTTTTTCAATGAAGTCTTGTTTCCCGGTGATGATGGTGTGCGTTATTCCATTGTCAGTGTGACGTTGGCGTTTGGACTATTGGGGACGCTGCTTCTGCAGTTTGCGCGCCGACCTTATGCCAAAGCATTACAGGAAATGGATGCGAGAATTGCTGCTGGGGCGGAAAATTAGTGCCTGCATTGCGGATCAATCGGGGCGCATTGCTTGCGTTGAGTAAGCCGTTTTTTCTGGCCTTGGGTCTTTTTACGTTAACTGCCTGTGGCTCAGATGCTGGGCAAAAATCGACGTTGGCCATTGCGACAGGTGGACCTGCCGGACTCTACTACCCGTTCGGCGGTGGGATGGCCTCTCTTTGGTCCAAGCATATCTCCGCGGTCAATGTTAAGGCAGAAGTGACCGGGGGCTCACTGATTAATGTGATACAAGTGGCGCGTGGTGAAAGCGAGTTTGGGCTAGCCATGGCGGATGTGGTCACCGATGCCTATCTTGGGCAGGGTCGATTTAAGCAGCCCTTGGCGTTGCGGGTACTGGTCAACGCCTACCCTAACGTAGTGCATATTTTGACGTTGGCTGACAGCGAAATCTCGTCCGTTGAAGATCTGAAAGGACGGCGCGTGGCGATTGGTGCTGCAGGTTCAGGTACCGCAGTTGCGGCGGAGAATGTCTTGCAGGGCCTGGGTGTCCCGTTGAGTGATCTGGTGCCGACCAATCTGAGCTTTGGTGAAACCACAGCGGCCTTAAAGGACGGCACAATTGATGCTGGCTTTGTAGTGGGCGGATTGGGCATTGCGGCGGTGACTGAGCTTGCGGTGACGCGTGATCTGGTGCTGGTTGCATTAACTGACGACCAAACGCAACAATTGCAGAAAGCCTTCCCGGCATACGCTCCTTTCATAATTCCGCCGTTGACCTACCCCGGTATTGCGGAGCCGGTGTTAGGTCTGGGGATTTGGAGTGCGGTGGTTGTGCATGCGCAGATGCCGGAGGCCTTGGCCTTTGAATTGGTGTGTACCTTGTTTAAATACAGTGACGCTTTACTGAAAGTTTCTCCCGTTGCGCGCGCGATGACCGTCGAAAACTTGCTTCGCCTGCCGCAGGTGCCGCTGCACCCGGGAACTCGTAAGTATCGAGAGTTAATTGAACTTGGTGCGGATCCGGATAGTTTGTCCTGTACCTACCGTGAGGCTTCTGCACATGCCTGAAGGTGGAAAATTGCTGGATTGGCTAGCGCCCACGGGCCGTTTGGTATTTGTGCTGGGTGTCGCGCTATCTTTGTTCCAGCTGTGGCGGCCAGTGGTTGGTTTTGTGCCGCCGGGAGTGGTGCCGTTTGAGTCTGTTTTTGGCTTGTTGCCGGCCACATATTTCAGGCCGGTGCATCTGTCCTGGGTGTTGGTGCTGGGTTTGCTGGTTTACCCCTTGGCAAACGTGTCACGCGTGCAGGCGGGTTCTCTGTCGAGCACTTCCGCATTTAGGGCGTTGTGTTTACGCGGTATCGACATGGTGTTGGTTTTTGCGGTTGTGTGGGCCTCGATCCGGGTTGTGCGGTTTGATTATCAAAGTCTGGATCACTTGTTGCATGGCTTAAGGGTTGAGGATTATTTGGCGGGATTGATCATTCTGGCGGTAACCCTTGAACTCGCGCGGCGAGCTGTGGGTCCAGTGATGACTGCGGTTGGGCTCACGTTTATTCTTTATAGTGCATTTGGCAATTACCTACCCGATGTGTTGGCGACTCGAGGGTTCAGCTTTGAGCGTATCGTGCGTTTTCAGGTTTTTACGGGGGCAGGTTTATACGGTGCGCCGATCGGGATTGCCGCGGGCGCGGTATATAGCTTTGTTTTGTTTGGTGCCTTTTTGCAGGTCACGGGAGCAGGTAAATTTTTGATCGATCTGTCTTTTGCTGCAGCGGGTCGTTTTCGTGGTGGACCGGCCAAAGCAAGTGTGCTGGCGTCTGCGGCGATGGGCTCGATATCTGGCAGTGCAATTGCCAATACCGTGACCACGGGTTCGTTGACGATACCGATGATGAAACAATTGGGCTACCGTCCTCATGAGGCCGCCGGTATTGAAGCTGCTGCATCGACGGGCGGTCAAATTATGCCGCCAATTATGGGTGCGGGCGCTTTTGTTATGGCGGAATTTACCAAAACGTCTTACAGCACAATTGTTTGGATGTCTCTTCTTCCGGCGTTGCTTTATTTCACTTCAGTTTTACTTTATGTCCATATCATGGCCGCCAAGGCGGGTTTTAAGGGCATGACCAATACCACTGGGGCGTGGGCGGTAATGCGGCAAGGGGCTCATTTTCTGTTGCCATTGGCGTTAATTACGGCGCTTTTGTTGTGGAATTATTCTCCTGTTTTGGTGGGTGTCAGTGGCTGTGCCGCGGTGGTGCTCGCCAGTCTGCTTCGCCATCACTCTCGGGTGTCTTTGTCTGCGGTGGCTGACGCCCTATACCAAGGCGCGAGACTCGCGGTGCCTATCTCAGTTGCGTGCGCGGTGGCCGGCATCGTGGTTGGCAGTATTGGTCAAACCGGTGTTGGTTTGCAGTTTACCGAGTCGGTGGTTGGTTTGAGCAATGGCCAGCTTTGGTTGGCTCTGATTTTGGTCGCGGTTGCCGCATTGATTTTGGGTATGGGTTTGCCGGCTACTGCGGCCTACATTGTGCTGGCGGTGATGACAGGCCCGGCATTGCAGGAATTAGGTGTCGCGTTGATCACCGCGCATATGATTATTTTTTGGTTGTCGCAAACGTCGAACGTCACGCCGCCGATAGCGCTGGCTGCTTTTGCCGGGGCAGGGGTCGCGGGTGCGGCGCCGCTGCCGTCTGCCGTTACTGCCTTCAAATTGGCGGGCGGGCTTTTTGTTATCCCGCTGATGATGGCGTATTCCTCGCTTTTGTTGGTTGATGGACGTTCTTGGTCCGCGGTGTTGGGTGCGGCCGGGATTACGCTGGCGGTCATTATTGCTACCGCATCGGCGGTTGAGCGTTATTTATTTGGACCTTTGAGCCGAACGCAGGCTCTGATGTGTTGGGTTGCGGCTGGCTGCCTGCTGTATCCTGACCAATACAGCCGTGCCATCGGTCTTGTGATGTGTGCAGTGGTAATGATCGTAAATTACCGGGCGAGTCGTGCTTACGCAGGCGCCCGGCAATAATTAACAGAAAACCTCTGGGGTAAAGTGCCCATGAAATTGATGGGGAAGGTGATGGTTAAGCGGTAGCTTGCAGATCACATCATGAATGTTGTCCGCGCGCAGGACCAATAGCTCACTCTTGTGAGAGTAGGCGTTGTAAACCACTTCCAGAAGATAACCGTCATCCTCTTTTGTCGCGCCAGTTGCCGGAGCGAAAAGGGGTTCGGAGCCGTAATGACCGGGCGGTAAAGTCAACAGGTCGCAGTGTCCGTCGAAATCGACGCGCTGAATGGCGTTGAAAAACCCGTTGGCACCATTGTCAACCGAGCACGCGGTATAGCAAACGCTGGATTCTTGCCCTGTTAATTTGGTGTTGAAGGTAGGGAATTCACTCTCGACGTCGTTGACCCGTTCCGTGCGCATCTGGCCGTTAGTCATGTTTAGAAAATAGCGGTTGTAGTATCCGCCACTGAAACGGCTCTCTGGGTTAAAGACATCGACCAGTGTACTGTTGGCCGCAAAACCTGTCTGGAACATGCCGTCTACAATAATTTCTTCCCCTCTTTGGAAGGCATTACCAAAATGGATCAGTGAGCCATGCTCGTTGGTATCAAACGTGCGAGACACGGTAAACGTATCTAAGTCGACCGCCAGTATTTGCATGTTGATTTTAGGGTTGTAAACAATCCCGTCGGAGATTGTCTTAAGGCCCAACATGACGCTGCCCATGCCGCCGAAGACAATCGACCCGATGAAAAATAAAGCGTGTTTATCGGTGATGGCAAAATCATGACAAAACGGAAAGTTATCCAGGGGCACTTGGGTTTGGTTAACCATCTTACCCGCGGGATTGATGCGGTAGAGGTTTAAGCAGGCTTGTGGTCCTTTGAGCGTCATGCCTGATACACCAGCACCAAAGTTGATGTAATCTCCGGTGGCTTGGTGAATGCGCCCATGGGCGCTAAATACCTGAGAACGGGCGAGGTCGCCGTCAAAATCATATTCACCGACAGTGTTCAGATTTGTCGGTGAAACCTCCCAGGGGTGACCGCCTTCGTTCAGTGCAAATAATTTCCCCGCGTGATACATGATGTTTGTATTGGCCGGATTCGCCGGCATCTTGCCAACATTGGATAAGAAACCGCCCGGAACCTGTGTGCCAAATCCGCGATATTTGATGGTTTGCTCAGCGGTTTCTTGTAGGTATTTGGGCGTGCGTACATAAGCATTTTTGAAATGAACCTTACCTTCTTTAAAGGTAAACGCGCACACCATGCCATCGCCATCAAACCAATGCCCGTAGGGATTTCCGCCAATTTTTTGACGCCCGGGTCCATTACGGAAAAATGTGCCCTGCAAGTCATGAGGGATCAATCCCTCATAGTCTTCTATCCAATAGCTGTACTCGGCGTCTAGGTTTTCTAGCCCACCATGGTGTGTCGGTGGTTGGTTTTGCCCAATTTGTAGTTCAGCCATGTTGATTGCTCTTGTTGTCAATGATTAGCGGATGCTTGCGGGTGTTGTCCGCAAGCCCCGTATGGTTGAGGCTAAAAGGCCGCCGTCGCGGTGGCCCCGATTAACCTCTATTGCGGATAGCCCATCCAGTCTCCGCTCATATCCGCAGGTCCGCGGTACATGGTGCTGAAACGGCGCACTGAAAAACGCCAAGCGCCGTCCTCTTTGATGAGGGTGTCGTTATAAACGCCGGCGACACGAAAGCTGTTACCTTGAGCATCTTTGATGTTCTCCTGCACGTAAAAGCGCGAGGTTGCCTGTTCACCTTCGACTGTGATGATGCCGGGTTGTACCCAATGCAGCACATTGGGATAACCGGACATGACCTGCGTCCAAAAAGCTTTAAGGTTGTCTCTGCCTTTCACTGGATCCATGCCTGGAGCAAGGTGCCATTCGCCGTCCTCTGCAAAGGTATTCCCCCAGATGTCCGCATCACGTTGCATGACTCCATCGGCGTAAATTTGCCCCAGTTGCTGGATTTCGTTGATGTCTTGGCTCATTTAGATTGACTCCCTGGTCGGTTTTAAATAGTTAAGCTGGTGCGTTGATTATTCTGTTGGTCAAATATTTGGGTTGGGGTTGTCGAGGGTATAAGGTGCTGCTTCTTCAACTTCACAGTAGAGGCTTTTAAAAAGCCATTGATTCTCGATGCGCTGGTATTCATCGCGATACCAACCAATGATCCGAGAATAATGCAGCGAGCCATCGGGGTATATACCGGTATACAGCATGATCAGTCGCCAGTGGCCACTCGCTCGGTCGCCGTCAATATCAATGACGGGATTGAATACGTTGTGTGCAGAGTTGCGAATAACGCCACTGCGGCCTAACTCACCGAGTTTTTGTTGGATGGCGGTGCGTCCTGTGGCTCGACCCATGGTGGAGGCTTCCCAGATGCCATCGCGGGTAAACAAAGGGCCCAGTTTCTCCGGATTATGATCATCATCACAGGCCGAACAGTACTGTGCTTTAAGTTTTTTTATGGCTTCAATGTCTTCTAATGTTCTAAGGCGTCTGGTGATGTCATCTACCATGATCGCTGGCCCCCATTGGTTGCAAGACAGAGCTTAGCAAAACAACTGCGGTTGTACATTGATTGAATGACTTGTCTAAAGTTACTCTTTAGGGGTGCGGACCAACGTTAATCGATTGTGAGTGAGGAGATAAAGATGACCCAGAAGCTAGTTCTGATTGGCTTAGTGCAGCCGGAGCAAGACCAGGAGGAAGCGTTTCGACAATGGTATTTAGGTAACCATGTAGAGGATACCTTTAATTGCCCGAGTATCAGTTCGGTGCGTTGTTTCAAAGCAGCAAAGGGTTTTCTGGGTGCGCCGCCGAGTGAGTATTTAACCATCTATGAATTTATTGGTGAGGATGCGGATGCAGCAGAAGAGGCATTGGCTGCATATCAGGCAGACCCTGACGGATGGTCGCAGCGCTTACCGAATAATAATTCCATGGCCGTGGTTGGTGCCGGTTGGTATCACGAAGCGTTGTCTTTTGGCACGCAGGATTAGAGGTAGTTGATGAGCAGCTTAATCCTTTGGGCGCTGGCTGGTGGTATGCTTGTGCAAGGCGCATTGATCATATGGGTTGCACCCTTACCCACACAGCTGCGCAAAGAAAAACCCGCGGTAGAGGCGGGGTCTGATGCAGCTTTTCATATATTTTGGATTGACCAATACGCATGGATAGGCATCAGCCTGGTGGTGATGGGTCTGTTATTGGGCCTCTTTGAGGCTCTGTCTTGATGCCTGCCACGCTTATCTACGCTGGCATAGTTGGTCTACTGGCGGTGGGTTTGGCAAATCATGTCTTATACGCCCGCCTGCGAGCTCGCAGCTTACCCGATTGGCAGCCACCTGCGGCGGAACGCGTGCAGGCAAATTTTGTGGAAAATGCGCCCTTGGCGTTGGTATTGCTTTATTTGATGGAAGTGGGTGGCGCGCCGCTGGTGTTTGTGCATAGCTGCGGCATTGCTCTGGTGGCCTTTAGGGTCCTGCATGCGTGGGGGTTGGCGCGCTATGCAGGTGCAAACTACCCGCGTTTAATTGGCGCTCAAGGTACCTTTGTGCTGATGGCGGTCATGTCGGTCATGTTGGTTATTTTAGGTTTTGGGATCGTTGATGCCTGAACCGCGACGGAAGAGACAGCCAAGGCTCCCACAGCGTGTATTATCGTGATAGATTCAAACGCATGATTAATTAGGAGTGCAGGCATGGCTGAAGCGGTGAATTACAAACAAATTGGCTCGTCGCCAATTCGACCCGACGGTGTGGATAAAGTGACGGGTCGCGCACGGTTTGGTGCCGATTTGATTCTACCGAATATGATCCATGGTCGCGTCTTGCGAAGTCCTCACGCGCATGCTCGGATCACGCGAATTGACGTGAGCGCTGCACTTGCGATGGATGGGGTATTTGCCGCGATTTGTGGCAAAGATTTTCAGGATATCCACGATGCCAGTGCGGTCGGTGGTGAGGGTGGGGGCACCGTTGAGGATGCGGCAAAAAACGTGATGGCAAGGGATAAAGTGCTTTACCACGGTCACGCTGTGGCTGCGGTTGCAGCATCAAACCCGTTGCTGGCAGAAGCTGCGCTGGAAGCGATCGAGGTTGAGTATGAAATTCTCTCGCCGGTATTGGATCTGGTGTCAGCGATGGCGGATGATGCCGTTTTGGTGGATGAGACCAACTATACAAAAGGCCCTAAGAAAGCAGACAAACCCAGCAATGTTGCCAATGTAGGCAGGCTTGCGCGAGGGGATTTGGCGGCGGGTTTTGCGCAGGCTGATATTACTATTGAGCGCGAATATAAAGTGCCCATGGCGCACCAAGGTTATATCGAGCCCCATGCCTGTGTTGCCAATATTGATGAAACCGGCCGCGGCTCTGTTTGGTGCTGTACCCAAGGTCATTTCGAATTTCGAGGTATCACAGCCAAGATTTTGGGCAAAGATATGTCTGACTTGAAATTTATTGCCAGTGAAATCGGCGGTGGTTTTGGCGGTAAAACCGTCGTCTATTTGGAGCCGTTGGCGGTACTGTTGTCAGAAAAATCCGGCCGTCCGGTTAAAATGACCATGACTCGGGAAGACGTTTTTCGTGCGACAGGTCCGACCTCGGCGACGGTCGCGAAAATCAAACTGGGAGTGCGTAACGACGGCAAAATAACCGCTGCGGATGCTTGGATTGCCTTTGAAGCCGGCGCTTTTGCCGGTGCACCTCATATGCCCGGTATTATGACAATGTTCGCACCGTATGATATCGAGCATTTTGCGGTCGAAGGTTTCGATGTCTTGTTGAACAAACCCAAGGTGGCTGCGTATCGAGCCCCGGGCGCACCACAAGCGATGCATGCGATGGAATGTGCCTTGGATGAAGCCGCTTTGGCATTGGCTATGGACCCTATTGATATTCGTATGGTCAATGCAGCCGAAGAAGGGACTCAGGCGCCCTACGGGCCCAAGTTTCCAATTATTGGTTTTAAAGCCTGTCTTGAAGCTGCAAAAGTGCACCCAAACTATCTCAAGCCCGTGCCGCAAGGAGCGGGCCGGGGAGTTGCTGCGGGTTTTTGGTTTAACGTCGGCATGCAATCTTCAGCAGAGATTAATATTAATGAAGATGGCTCGGTGATGGTGATCGAAGGCAGTCCTGATATTGGTGGGTCGCGTGCTTCAATGAGTATCATGGCAGCGGAGACTCTGGGGGTTGATTACCACAGCGTGCGCGTGCAGGTAGGAGATACCGAGAGCACCGGGTTTTGTAATGTCACAGGCGGCTCTCGTACGACGTTTGCGACAGGCATGGCGGTGACGCAAGCGTGTGAAGATGTAATTGCTGAATGCAAGAAGCGTGCGGCGATGACTTGGGGTGTGGATGACGATCAAGTTGAGTGGGCGGATGGCGAGGTAATCCCGGTACCGGGCGTAAACGCGGACCTCAAGCCGTTAAGTTTGGCTGATATTGCAGGTAACGCGGCAAAAACAGGTGGGCCTTTGCAAGGACGCGCGTCGATCAATGCGCAGGGAGCGGGTGCCAGTTTTGCAGTGAACATTACTGACATGGCCGTTGATCGGGAAACCGGGAAGGTAGATGTCTTATCCTTTACTGCGATTCAAGATGCGGGCACCGCGATTCATCCTGCTTACGTCGAGGGTCAGATGCAGGGCGGCGCAGCGCAGGGTTTAGGCTGGGCGCTCAATGAAGAATATATCTTCAATGCAGAGGGTATTATGGAGAATGCGGGCTTCCTGGATTATCGTATTCCGGTGGCGTCCGACCTGCCGATGATTGATACGCAAATCATCGAGGTGCCGAATCCAAGCCACCCGTACGGGGTTCGTGGCGTGGGCGAGACGCCCATTGTTGCGCCGCTTGCAACCGCCTCAAATGCGGTTTCGCGGGCGCTGGGGCAGCGGGTATGTGATTTGCCGTTATCGCCGCCGAGACTGTTAAACGCGATTGATGGGTAGCCTGAAATTGTGGCTAGAGTGCTTCTGCCAGATAGCTTTTCGGCGGTGACTGGTGACGTGCGTGAGCTTGTCTCGCGCGCGTTAACCTATCGCGAATTAACGACAGAATTGCAGAACCGCTGGCCGCAATTGACCGAGCTGATTGCTCGCAGCGCGGTTGCGATAGATGGCCAAATTTATCAGGATGCGTTTTTAGAACCGTTAAAAAATGATTCCGAAGTTGTCTTCATGGCTCGAATTGAAGGTGGTTGAGGGACGGTGATCAACGCGGCCCTGCGTAACGAAGCTGTTTTGATTCGGCCTTGGTCTGCTTCTTGATTGTATCTGGACTGAAGCTGCTTCGGTGGCGATCATTGGCGTGCTCGTATTGTCATAAACGAGCGCTCAAAAAAACGGGTTAAATCTTATGCGTAGGGCGAGGTAGGCATGGAACAATTGGTTGGAAAAACAGCATTTATCACTGGCGGAGCCAACGGCATTGGGTTTGCCCTGGCGCGTGCGTTTGTCAATGAGGGTATGCATGTGGCTATCGTTGATGTTGATGCGGCGGCATTGGTGGAAGCCCAGCAAATTCTCGCGGGCAGTAATGTGAAGGTTGTTGCATTGCAACTGGACGTGACCGACCGGGATCAGTTTGCGGCGGTTGCCGATGAAGTTGAAGCCAAATTGGGCCCTGTTCATGTGGTTTGTAATAACGCAGGGGTGTATCGGGGCGGGTCGATGGAGAACGTCACCTATGCAGACTGGGATTGGGTCATGGGCGTTAATGTGGGTGGGGTGATCAATGGATTACAAACGTGGTTACAGAAGATTAAGTCTCACGGTCAAGGGGGACATATTGTCAACACGGCGTCGATGGCTGGTGTGCTGACTTCCGCTGGATTAGGGGTATATAACGCAAGCAAATTTGCGGTTGTGGGTTTATCCGAGGCGCTGCGCGCTGATCTTGAAGGCCACGATATCGGCGTCTCGGTGCTGTGTCCGGGCATGGTTCGTACAAAAATTCTAGAGAGCGAACGTAACCGGCCAGCACAATTTGCAGTCAGTGATGCACAAGCTGTTGCTGCGGCGCAAGCGCATAGCGAAATCATGAATGAGGCAATGAATGCCGGCATCGATGCGGACGAAGTGGCGGCTATGGTGGTTGAGGGGATTAAGACTAATCGGTTTTATTTATTTCCGCATGCAGAAATGAAAGAAGCGGCAGCGGAACGTATGACGTCACTGTTGGGCGCCTTTGGAGAGCCGGATCCCGACCGTTTAGCGGCTCAGCAAGCACATATGGCAGCACTGCTGAGGTCGACAGACTAATCGTTTGACGTCTGCGATTTAAATCCTACGAGGCTGACCTTGTGTGTTTCTGGATCGCCATGGAAAGCGATCCGCCCGTTATCCAGCTTAATCGCCAGTAGAGCCTCGCGATCACCTGCGAGGTTCACAACGTCTTTGCAGCGCCAGCGGCGATCAGCAAAGTAGTCGAGCAGTTGTTCACCTAATGTGTGCAAATGCATCGGCGTGAGGGAGACCCCGCCCAGCCAGCGTCCTTCGCAAATGGCGACAAAGCTGCGAAAGTATTTGGGTCGTTGCAGCTCTCTCACGGAGATGTCGAGACGACCTTCTTCTACAATCCCAGGTCCAACTTGGAGTGCGCTGTGGAACAGGTCTCGCTGGTAAGCGTTGATGTTAACCACGCCAATACCTTTATCGTTCACCCCAAGTACACGTGTGTATCCGTGTAGTTGAGGCGGGCTATGAGTTTCCCCATTGACTCGCAATAACCCGACCGGCTGCAGACTGTGTAAAGTGGTGACAAATCCGCTGCCCAAGACCACGTCTAAATCGTTCTTGTTCAAGGCATCCATCGCGGATAGCCCCGTTTGGGTATTTATAATGACTGCTGGGGTTGTGTTTTGGTTGGACAATTCCACAAATAAAACGGTGGGATCATTGGCAAGTAAAAGATGGGGCTTGATGTTGGGATGATCGAAATTAAGTATTGTTTTGATGAAGTGTTCTGTTTCTTGCACTGTTGCTGAAGGCGGTGGATAAGTGATGCCCTTGGGCACCTCGAGCGCTCGCGTATTGAAGGTAGGCGCGGCTTGTTCGTCGCAGCCCGCAAGATTAAATCCAGCGGTGCAAAGTAGGACAAACAGTAAATGCCGGTGCCGGCGGATGATGGTTTGTTTGAACGTAATGGTGCTTGCCTTGACGACCAAAGATTAATAGATCATACCGTTAAACGGAACATCTGCCAGATCTCAGGCGCGCCGACTGTTATGACGCGCGTGCTTTTTATTCATCCACAGCACAAAACCGAACACGGGCAAATAGACCGCAAGAGTAAACCAATAAGGTAACGCAGGTTCGATTTGATAAAGGAAGCCGCCAATTAACGGACCAATGGTGAAGCCCAAAGGGCCGCAAGAGCCGGCTACACCCGCCACTGCGCCTTGTTCCTCTGCTGAGACCGCAAGCGAACAGCCGGCCATAAACGCGGGGCCGGCAACGCCCATACCAGCACCTTGCATGATCATAGCCCCCATCAACATTGATTTGCTGTCTGCCACGGCCATGCAGCCAAAGGCTAAAATCAGCAGTGGCATCGCAAAACGCAGCCACTGGAAGGGACGCAGGTCAAAGCGTTGCATAATAAATACCTGGCTGGCGAGTGAGGCGCCTGCAGACAGTCCCATTGCTAAGCCGAAGGTTTGGGCGGTTTCAACAGCCGTGAGTGACAGGACGTCTTGAAAACGAAAGGCGAGGGTTTGTTGAACCATTGCCATGCCCATAAACATAGACACGCCAACCACGATGAACGGGACAAGGCGTTTATCAGAATATTTCAGGCGGGAGCTTTTAGTGCCCCGGGTGATGCGCTTGTGGGGTGACTCTGGCAGCCAGATAAAGACAAATAATGCGGTAATGCCCGCAAGACCCGCAGCGAACCAAAGGGGAGTGAGTAACGTGATGCCGGCAAGCAATCCTCCTGCGGCGGGGCCGATAATATTGCCGAGGTTGGTCGCTGCACCAACGGCCCCCATGCCTTTAGTCCGAGCGCTGATATCGGTGATGTCTGCCATATATGCGCTGGCTGATGGCATCATTGCAGACATAACAGAGGCGTGCGCCACTCGCGAAATAATTAAGGCGATAAATCCGATGCTCGGTGCCAGTGCGCCGATCAATGTGGCTTGAAAGACGCTGGCGAATACTAGTGTGCCAATGACGTAGCCAATCAGGCCGATCAAAAGAACTTTTTTTCTGCCCCAGCGATCACTCAATCGTCCCCAGCGTGGACTGGTGAGAAATACGGCCAGAGAAGAGGTAGCAATGATGATGCTGATTTCAAACTCGCTGAAACCAACTTCTCGCCCAAGCGGGGCTAGAATGGCAAACAGCACGGTAAAACCGAACCCCATGCCCACCAGCGAGGTCAATAGAATGGCTCGGCTATAGCGCAAAGAGTGTTGTGTCGAGAGGTCAGTCATTACTTGGGTAGTGCCGGAAACTGAGTTTAACGTTCAACGGTCGTGGGTATGCGATACTTCTCATTAAGTGCGTTTGCCCAGTTCCGCGGTAATCTCCGCAGCCCAATTAATTTCCTCTTCCGGCGATGCGGCGCAGACCTTCAGATTGAACAGGCGGCACCCCGCATGTGCATAAGCGGCTAGGGCGTCTGCCACCTGGGTTGGTGTCCCAAAGGGTGTATAACGTTCAAATTTTTCGAAAGGGATTTTGTAGAAAGCCTCCATTTGTGTTTTCACGTGAAGGCGTGCGCGTTGGGGATCGGTATCTACACCGATCCAAGGTTGGTAGCCATGTAGCCATTGGGTTTCGCCACGGTCACATGTTAGCGCGGTTTGTTGAATCAAATCGACAGCTTGTGCGAAACGCTCGGGTGAGCACCATACGCCGATCCAACCGTCCCCATAGTGCGCTGCTCGGTTGAGGGCGGCATCGGAGCGACCGCCGATGATGATTGGGATGGACGGCGACACGGCCGGTTTGATCTTGGCGCTTTCTAGTTTGAAATGATCCGTTGCTACGGTGACCTCCTGCCCGTCAAGTAAATCTTTAATGATGCGCAGTGATTCGTTGGTTCGCTTGCCGCGTGTACGCGGGTCGATGCCGCAAATTTCGATCTCGTGGCGGTCTTCGCCCCCAACGCCAATGCCAAATAGCATACGTCCGGGTGCCAGTTGGTGCATGGTCGCCAGCTGGCGTGCAACCGGTAAGGGATGGCGCAGCGGCAGCAGATAAATACTGATCATGACGCCGAGAGTGTCGTGCAGTTGCGATAAACCAGCAACGCCAACAAATCCGTCTGTGCCCGAACCATCGCGAAACGAAACATGATCGGCAAGATAAATATGATCAAATCCTGCAGTCGAGATGTCGTTCAAGATGGCTTGTTTTTCACACAGCGTTTTTTGCCACAGATTGCTGGGTGGGGTAATACCAAATTTCAGTTGCATGCCGGTATACTTATCGAGGGGAGTGTCAGCGAACAATGATAAACAAATGCTTGCTAATGTGCGCAGACTAAATAGGGTAAGGGGCTAAGGTTCCGTCGTTGAGAGACTTTTGAAACAACCATCTTCCAGAAATAAGCCAAGCGCCATTGAACGTAATTTGGCGCGTCGATCGGGTTGGCTGCGACTGACGCGAACCATCCTGTTAGGTGCGATTGCAACCTTTGCCGGTATTTTTTGGGCCGGGGACCAGTACGGGATTGAGCGTAGCGTCATGATTGACTTCATGACCACCAGTGCATTATTTGTTGTGCTCCTCATGTTGTCTGGACTGGCGGGCGCGTTTGGATTGTGGGCGGTGCGCAAGCTTATAAAGCGGAACTAAAGCGTTAAAGCAGTGATCGGAAAAAGCGATTTGCACGGGGCAGGTAGCGGTTGTCATAGTTGAGCGAAAATAAGACCGCGTAGGCGCGGCCGGTGATGGTGCTGCGGTGCACAAATCCAAACGTGCGATAGTCTTGGCTGTTGCCCCGATTGTCGCCCAAAACCAGATAGTGCTGATTGGGAACTTGGACCGCGGGGAAGGCGCCGGGAAATGGCGGCGATGAAGTGGTCGCTTGCAGAATTGTGCGTGTGGTGCCCAACACGGTTTCTTTTCGCTCGATGTTTAATTCCCCGGCATGATCGGTTGGCTGAACGCCAGCCGCTGGGGTGTAACCTGCGGGTTCTCCGTTGACCCAAAGCGCATCATTGACCAGTTGCACCCGATCGCCCGGGATACCGATGACGCGCTTGACCACCAAGCCTCGGTCCTTTGGTGATTCAAAGGTAATGATGTCCGAGCGACTTGGGTCAGACCACCGGACAAGACGTTTCAGCGTAAAAGGGAGCCGCAGATCGTAGGCGAGCTTGTCCACCGCAATTCGATCGCCGGGTAAGATGGTGGGCATCATCGAACCGGTTGGTACTCGATTCCAGTCGGCAATTGAGGCACGAACCAACACAATCGCAGTGACAAAAATAAGGGTGCTGCGCCAAAAGCGAGATGACCGGGTGATCAGAACCATGGCGCAAGTAAGTGGTCCAACTTAACCACAGTTTTCGCAGGGTTAGCTTGGATTCTGCGCGGCCATGGCGGCGAGTTGTTCGGGGGTTGCTTGGGCTTGGTGATTTGCTTTCCATTGGGAGTAGCTCATACCGTAAACCGCATGCCGGGCGTCTTCCAGATCAATATTCGCGCCGAGTTCGTCCGCGGCGGTTTTGTACCACTTGCTCAGGCAGTTTCGGCAAAAGCCCGCCAGAATCATCAGTTCAATGTTTTGGACGTCTTTGCGATCATCTAAATGGGCGAGTAATCGGCGAAAGGCAGCAGCCTCGATTTGTGTTTGTTGTTCTGGGTTCATGGGCATCCTTTAGATTGGTTTGAGCAGCCTGCCTTGTCGGTTAATGAGAAGGCTTGATTGGTTGTTTACGGGTGAATACCCAGTCTTGGTCGGTAGACATCGCTGGCTGATAACTGTAATTGTCATGGTCAAAAGCTTGAAGTAGCTCAAGCGAATCAACCCGTTTTTCGATGAGATAACGGGCCATGGCACCGCGGGCCTTCTTGGCATAAAACGATATTATTTTATATTGGCCGTTTTTCCATTCTTTGAAGTGAATATTAATCACCCGGGCGTCCAACTTTTGTTTGTCGACCACTTTGAAATATTCGTTTGACGCTAAATTGAGCAGTATCTTTTGCCGTTGGGCGTCGATGGCTTCGTTAAGTGCGTCGGTCACTTTAGTGCCCCAAAATTCATATAGGTTTTTGCCTTGGGAGGTCGCTAAAGGGGTACCCATTTCTAGCCGATAAGGCTGTATGGCGTCCAGCGGTCGAAGCACGCCGTGCAGACCACTCAAAATTCTCAGGTGTTGCTGTGCCCAATTTAGGTCATCGGCGCTCAGGGAATAGGCATCCAGTCCTAGATAGACATCGCCTTTGAAGGCCAGTGCTGCCGGCCGCGCCTGCGTGCTGTCGAATTCTGCAGTCCACTCAGCGTAGCGACGATGATTGAGTTCAGCCAATGTGTCGCTGATTTTCATTAAGGAGGCCAGTTGCGCTGGGTCGTGTTTGCGCAAACGTTGGATGAGCTGTTGGCTTTCGCTAACAAATTGCGGTTGGCTTGATTGCTGAGTGATCAATTCAGACTCGTAATCAAGAGACTTGGCTGGGGATAGAATAGCCAGCATGGGTTTCCTCGGTTGGTAAGTTGCCTGTGTGGCTAGTTTAACTTATCCGAGGTAACGTACACCATGCGAAAAGGGAGGTGAGATTGAAAATGGTTGCACGCAGCCATCGGGGTCTGGTTCGCCTGCACAACGAAGATTGTGTGGAGTGTGACCAGAGCAACCGCTTTGCGCTGCTCGCAGATGGAATGGGCGGGTTGATGGCGGGAGATATTGCCAGCAGGATCGCGGTAGAGGCTGCGGGGGAGGCGTTGCGCAACCCGCAGGATTCGATAGTGGGTGTGGATCTTGTTGAGAACGCACTCAGCGCGGCGCATCTGGCTGTGAGCGATCGCGCAAAATCTATGCGTTACACTGGTAAAATGGGCACAACGCTTGTGCTTTGGGCACGCATTGACACCCAGGATTTTGTCGGTCACGTCGGTGATTCTCGACTATATACCTACGATCAACGTGGTCTTGTGCAGCGGACCTTGGATCATACGGTGGCTCAGCGATTGGTCGAAAAAGGGCAGATAGATAAAAACGATACGTCTTTCGCTGCAAATAGCCATGTGTTAACGCAGGCCGTTGGAATTCCCGGCTTATTCCGAGCCGATGTTGCTCAGCTTGAAACAAGCGCGCGGGTGTTGTTGTGTAGCGATGGCCTGTCGGACCTTGTGGGCGCAGAAGAGTTGGCACGCATCATGGCGACGCCGGACCTTAACCAGTGTGCAGATCAGCTGATAAAATCGGCGCTCGATAAGGGTGGGCGGGATAATGTATCGCTCGTCCTAATTGAAGCTTAGATGCCCGGTTAACAATGGTGTGGCCGGCTATCCGTGGTTGCATGCTTGTCCTGTGTCCCTATAATTTGCGACCGCGCAAACAGGGTTTAAATCGAAATGAAAACACGGACTGACCGAATCGAGTTGGCGTTGCAGGCTGGGTTACAGGTGCTGCATTTGGAGGTGCTCAACGAGAGCCATAATCACAGCGGGCCTGCAGATGCGCAAAGCCATTTTAAAGTGGTTTTGGTCTCCCCCGAGTTTGAGGGACAGTCGCGTATCCAGCGCCACCGCGTCATCAACGCGCTTGTGCAAAGCGAATTCGACGCGGGCATGCATGCTTTGGCCATTCACCCCTATACAGAATCAGAGTGGCGGGCCCGCTTTGGTGAAGCGCCGATGAGCCCGTCTTGTGCAGGGGCCGCAAAATGACAGATCGTCGGGTGCTGGGTTTTTACAAATTTATGCCCGTGTCCGATCCTGGCGCATTGCAGCATCATCTGCGCGCTGAGGGTGAAAGGCTGAACATCAAAGGCACTATTTTGCTCGCAGAAGAAGGCGTTAACGGCACGCTTGTGGGTACTCAACTCGATCTGCGACGTTATCAAAAGGTGTTGACTGACCACTTTGCGGAGCTGCCCTTTAAGTGGTCGAGGTTGAATGAAAACAATCACGGGTTTTATCGATTTAAGGTCAAAGTGAAACCTGAGATTGTCAGCTTTGGGGTGGAAGATTTAGATATAAGGTTGACTGGAGAGCATGTAAACGTCGAGCAGTGGCATGCGCTATTGGATGATCCGGACGTAGTGGTGGTGGATACCCGGAATGCCTATGAGGTCGATATTGGTACTTTCCCGGCAGCCTTAAATCCGCAAACGACAAATTTTCGCGAGTTTCCTCAGTGGGTGAAGGAGCACTTAGACCCGGATGAAAATAAGCGTGTGGCGATGTTTTGTACCGGGGGCATTCGTTGTGAGAAAGCTTCCGCCTACATGAAGCAGGCGGGGTTTGAATCGGTCTATCAGCTCGATGGTGGTGTATTGCGTTACCTTGAAGAGGTCGCCCCAGATACCAACCGCTGGTCCGGGGAATGTTTTGTGTTTGACCAGCGGGTATCGGTCAATGCGGACTTGGCGCAAGGCCAGTATCAGCAATGTTATGCCTGCAGGCATCCGCTGTCTGCTTCTGATTTAGAAAGCAAAGTTTATGAATTAGGTGTGAGCTGCCCGCATTGTGCCATAGCCTCAGAGGGTGATGAACAAGCGCACGCGGCGCGCAAAACCAGTTTGCGAGAACGCCAAAAGCAGGTCGAGCTGGCGCAATCGCGCGGGGCTCAACATATCGGTGCGCCTCAGGAATAGATCGTTGGGCGTGAGCTATAGTAACGATTCGAGGTAGGCCCAGACAGCCGCTAATAACAGCGGTTGGGCGGCGGCGGTGGGATGTATGCCGTCGTCTTGTATGAGGCCTTGGGTCAGCGCAACCTCTTCGAGGATGAAAGGTACCAGCAGCGTGCCAGTGGCCTGCGCCACCTCGGCGAAAACACCATCAAATGCTTGAGTATAACGAGGGCCGTAATTAGGTGGAATGCGCATCGCAACTAATACAGGGGTTGCCTGATGGGCTCGAATCTGCGAGATCATAGCGGTTAGGTTACTGCGTATTTTTTTTATAGGGTAGCCCCGTAGACCATCGTTGCCGCCCAATTCGATGACCACAATTTTAGGTTTATGGTCGTTCAGGACGCCTGCCAGACGAGCCAAACCGCCGCTTGTGGTCTCTCCTGAGATGCTCGCGTTAACTGCGTACCAGGGCTTTTCACGCTCTGCTAACGCATTACCCAGTAAGTGTACCCAACCCTGTTCAAGCTTGATGCCATAACCGGCGCTGATGCTGTCCCCGAGGATGACAATGGCGCCTGCCTCTGTGGTTGTCCGCACTTGCAGTGAATTGAGTGTTTCTGAGTTTACAGCAGATGAGGTGGTATGGCCCAATGTAGGCGAGCCGCACAGGCAGGCGCCGAGCGCCACCAGAATGAGGGCCGGTGTATACTGTTGACCAGTAAAGCGGTTAAATCGTTTGAACGGATTACGTAGGGAACGATACGGCGCAGGTTGCTGTATTGCTTTTTTTAGATAGATAAACCAACAAGATAAATAGTTGAAATTCATGAGTCGTACAGTAGTTAGTGCCAAAAATGTTGAAAAAATTGTGGAAACGGCCGCCGGCCGGTTGGTTATCTTGGATGGCATTGATCTAGAAATCAATGAACGTGAAACCGTCGCGATTGTGGGTGCTTCGGGTTCGGGTAAAACCACGTTGTTGGGAATTCTAGCCGGGCTAGACTCGGCAACTGCGGGTTCCGTTCATTTAGTGGATGCAGAACTGTCCCAGCTTGATGAAGAGGCCCGAGCCGGTGTGCGCGGTGAGTATGTTGGATTTGTCTTTCAGTCCTTTCAGCTGTTGGGGAGTTTGACGGCGCTGGAGAACGTTATGTTACCGGCGGAGCTGCGGGGCGAACGTCTGGCAGAAGCCCAAGCCGTAGAGTTGCTGGAGAAGGTGGGCTTGAAGCACCGTACAACGCATTATCCCCGGCAGCTGTCCGGTGGTGAGCAGCAACGCGTCGCGATCGCAAGGGCGTTTGCGTCTAACCCAACGGTATTGTTCGCGGATGAGCCCACGGGTAATTTAGACACGCTGACCGGGGAAAAGATCATCGATTTGTTGTTTGACCTGAATCAAGCGTTTGGCACCACACTGGTGATGGTTACGCATGACAGTCGGCTTGCACAGCGGTGTGATCGTACCATTGCCATTGAAGCGGGCAGGATCAGCCCGTGAACTTTAACTTAGTGCGTCGCATGGCGATGCGAGATATCCGTTCCGGAGAGATGGGCCTTTTGTTGGTGGCGCTAGTTGTAGCGGTGGGCACCGTGACATCGATCAGCCTGTTTGTAGATCGTCTGCAACAAGCATTGGTGCAGGAGTCAGCAAATTTTTTAGCCGCTGACCGACAGATCTCTAGTTCGCGAGAAATACCTGATTCATTTCGCATTGAAGCAGCTGCACAGGATTTGAGAATTGCAGAGACTATGACGTTTGCGTCGATGGTCTTCGCAGGTGATGTAAATCAGCTGGTCAGCGTCAAAGCGGTGGACGCCAGTTATCCGTTGCGCGGTAAACTGCTGGTGGCCGATGAGCCCTTTCGGGAGGGCGATGTTGCCACAGGGGTGCCTGTTGCCGGTGAGGTTTGGCTTGATTCGCGCCTGTTTCCGGCGCTCGACGTGGCGTTAGGTGATTGGGTTGAAGTGGGTCTGGCCAAGCTGCGGATTGGTCGAGTCTTGATCTCGGAACCTGACCGGGGCGGTTCGTTTTTTGATTTCGGGCCCCGGCTACTAATGAATATTAAAGATGTGCCTGCCACCGAGGTGGTCCAGCCCGGCAGTCGTATATCTTACCGGTTGCTGTTGGCTGGTGATGAAGAGAATCTAGAGGTTCTTAAAGGGGCATTGCCGCTTGAACCCAATTTCCGTTGGGTGAGCATCCGAGAAAGTAGTCCCAGGATAGGTTCTGCTCTGGATCGTGCGGAAAGTTTTTTGCTGCTTGGAGGCTTGCTGGGTGTTTTGCTGGCGGGAATTGCGGTTGCATTGAGTGCGCATCGCTATGCCGCAAGACATTACGATCACGTGGGCGTCTTGAAAACGTTGGGTGCCACCCCTAGACAAATTCTTTTTGGGTTTCTTAGCATTATGCTGTTGGTCGGCTCGGTTGCTATTTGCGGCGGTTTGCTGGTTGGCGGTGGGCTCCATTTATTGATCGTTGAGTTGCTGTCAGCATTTATCCCGGTGGCTTTGCCCAGCCCGGGGATTCGACCGCTTGTGTTGGGTGCCGTCACCGGGCTGATCTGTGCATTATCGTTTGCTATGCCTGCCTTTGTGCATCTCAAAGGTGTATCTCCGATGCGGGTGATTCGTCGCGATCTAGGGGTGCCTCCGGCGAGCTTGTGGTTGTCTTACGGCGCTGCGTTGACGGGCAGCGTGTTGTTGCTCATCTGGTACAGCCAAAGTTTATTGCTGACGTTTTGGACTTTGATTGGTGCGGTTGCGGTGGTGCTCGTGTTTGGTACGTTGTCTTATGTGCTGTTGAAGAGCGGGCGCGTCGTGGGTATGCAGGCGCGCAGCGGTTGGCGGTTGGCGATCAGTGGTCTGCAAAGACGCAGCCGGGAAAATACCCTTCAGATACTCATTTTTGGTATCGCAATCATGCTCCTACTGGTGTTGGTGTTATTGCGAACCGCGTTGATTTCGGAGTGGCGGGCCCAAGTTCCAGAGGAGGCGGCCAACCACTTTCTTATGAATATTGCATCTGATGAAGTTACGGCCGTGCAGCAGCTGATTGATGACAACGCGACAGCCGGAGATTTCTTGTATCCGATGATTCGTGGTCGAGTTGTTGCGGTCAACGATGAAGACGCAAATAGCTATCAGGCTCGCTTGTCAGCTAGCCGGGGAGATTCGGGTCCACGTCTAATGTCCGAGCGTAACTTGACGTGGACTGATACTCAGCCGATCAACAATACGGTGGTATCCGGACAGTGGTGGGCGAGCGATACCGATCGGGCCGAAGTGTCTTTAGAAAAAGACTACGCGGATGACTTCAATTTATCGATAGGTGATGAGTTGAGTTTTGATATTGGTGGTCAGTTGATTAAAGCCCAAGTGAGCAACATTCGAACGCTCGAATGGGAAAGCATGAGCCCAAATTTCTTTATCATTCTATCGCCCCCGGCGTTACGGAGTTTTCCGTCCACCTACATGACCAGTTTCTTCCTGAAGCGATCAGAAAAAGTGTTTCTAAATCAGCTGTTGACCGCACACCCGACAATCACTGTGATTGAGATTGATGCCATGATCGAGCAGATCAGAAGCATTGTTGATCGGGTAACGCAAGCGGTAGAGTTGGTCTTGGGATTGGTGCTTGCCAGCGGTTGTTTGGTATTGGTTGCGAGTATTCAAGCAAGTCGCGATGCTCGTATGGCCGAACATGCGCTGGTTCGGGCCTTGGGGGGGACGCGGCGTCTGATTTTAAGTTCATTGGCTGCTGAATTCGCGATACTGGGCGCGCTTGCGGGGATTGTTGCCGTAGTGGGTGCGGAACTCACCGTTGCGGTTTTGCAAAGCCAAGTTTTTCAATTGGAGGTTTCAGTGCATCCTTGGATTTGGCCCGTCGGTCCGCTGGCCGGTGCACTGATTATTGTTATTGTTGGCCTGCTGGGCAGTCGAAGTTTGATCAATACGCCGCCGATGTTGGTTCTGCGTGGGTTGAACTAGGTCAACTTGGAGCGATATTTTGCATTGGCCGCCCGTCCTGCTGTAAAAACCCTGTCCGGTTGAATGACATTCTGGTAAAACACGTCTCCCATTGATTGCATCGGATGAATGCTTTGGCTTCTTCTTTTTACAATGCGGCTGATTCGCTTGAGCCTGCTTCGGTCGCCGTTGACTCATTGACCCAGCGCGACCCGCGCAAACGCCAATATGAAAAAAACAAATGCTTCAAGAAGATACGTCGATTGGTGGGTCAAGCGGTGAGTGACTTCAACCTCATTGAGGACGGTGACAAGGTCATGGTGTGTTTGTCCGGCGGCAAGGACTCATATACATTGTTGGAAACTCTTTTAAACCTGCAGCAGCATGCGCCAATTCAATTTGAGTTAGTTGCGGTCAACTTAGACCAAAAACAGCCCGGTTTTCCCGAGGATGTATTGCCCAATTATCTGGCTGCAAAAGGGGTGGCCTATCACATCCTGGAGGAAGACACCTACAGTGTTGTAAAAGCACTTACGCCCGAGGGTAAGACGACGTGTCCCGTCTGCTCAAGACTTCGGCGGGGTATTCTGTACAGCTATGCCAATACCGTTTCGGCGACAAAAATTGCGTTGGGGCACCATATGGATGACGTTGTAGAAACGTTGTTTTTGAATATGTTCCATGGAGGGCGGATGAAAGCCATGCCCGCCAAGTTAAAAAGTGACGATGGCAAAAATGTGGTGATAAGGCCGCTGTATTACTGTCGAGAGACACTGATAGAGCAGTGGTCTGAGTATGCTGACTATCCTATCATTCCGTGCAACCTGTGTGGTTCGCAGGAAAACCTTCAGCGGCAGATGATCAAACAGATGTTATTGCAATGGGACGAATTACAGCCCGGCCGCGTTGAAAATATCGCGCGCAGCATAGGGCATTTGTCGCCTTCCCATTTGGGTGACCACCAGTTGTTCGATTTCAAAAGCTTGAGCCAAGATCCGCGCCCGAAAGATGCGATCCAAGCGCGACAAATTCTTTAACGGGTATCCGTTTTTGGCGAAAAGTCTGAGGTTCGAAAGCTAATTTCATCACTGGCCAAGGCCTCTGCTGACTCCAATACTTCCGCCAACGCAACTTCAAAACTCTGGACTAAGCTATGTAAGATTTTGGTCTCACGTTTGTTCAGTGCCAGTTCTAGTGCTTTAGAGGCCTCTCGTAAACGGTCTGCTCCGAAACTTCCGGCTACGCCGTGCAGGTTGTGCGCTAATCGCTCCGCATCTTCTAAATTTTGATTGCGTATAGACTCGCGAATTGTCTCAGCCGCATGGCTGTAATAACGGCCAAAGTCGCCCATGAGTTTGGTTAATAGTTTTACGTTTCCGTTGTGATGCTTTATGGCAATACCTAAATCGATGCCTGCTGCTCGGCGTTCTTGAAAGGCTGCCACCGAATCGAGCTTTGCCGGCTCGGCCTCGTCGGTATCGGGTCGAGTGCTCAGTTTTAGCGCCGCTCGATCACTGGCGCGTCTGCGCAATTGTTGTTCGTTTAAAGGGAGTAGGGCTGAAAGCGCTGCCAGCAACGCATTAAAATCTATGGGTTTGGTGATGTAATTGTCGCATCCTGCCTGCAGGGCAAGCTCCCGATGTTCGGTTAATGCATCCGCCGATACGGCTATGATGGGAGCAGTAATGCCCAGTTCGCGGAGCTTTGCTGTTGCTTCCAGGCCATCCATGATGGGCATATGAATATCCATCAGGATGCCGTCATAGTTGGTTTCCACAGCTGCATCTATGGCCGCTTTGCCGTTCTCTGCAATATCTACTTGGGCGCCTGCTCGTTGCAGAAATTCCAGTGCCAATTGCTGGTTGATTAGATTGTCCTCAGCGACCAGCAAGCGTTTGTCGCGCAATAGAGAACTTGCACTGCCGGGCGCTCGCTTGGGTTTATGTACAATCTGTCCGCGCGCAGGCCGAGAGCATACAATGCCAAATGAAAAAGTACTTCCCTTGCCCGATTTTGAGGTGACTTCGATGGCGCCGCCCATGGCTTCAACCAGTCGTTTACTGATGGTTAACCCCAGTCCGGTGCCGCCATATTGTCTGGAAATTGAGGATTCGGCCTGTTCAAATGAGTTAAATAGTAAATCTAGTTTGTCTGCCTCTATGCCAATGCCCGTGTCCTGTACATGAAAACGCAGGGCCAGCTGTTCCTCATTTGTGTCTACCATTTCAACGGTTAGCTTGATTTCTCCTCGCTCCGTAAACTTAATGGCGTTTCCGACGAGATTTACCAGAACCTGTTGGATACGAAGTGAGTCGCCGACGAGCGTTCCGGTGGCCGGAAATTGAGGGTGATTTACTGCGTCGTTGATGATGTCAAAACTCAAGCTTTTACGTCGCATCTCTGTTCTGAATAATCGTTCTACGTCCTTGAGGGTGTCCGCAAGGCTGAAAGGGCTTACCTCTAGCGTGAGCTTGCCGGCTTCAATTTTCGAAAAGTCTAAGACGTCGGTGACTAAAGACAATAAATTCTCACTGGCGTTGCGAATGCTGGTCAGATACTCGTGCTGCTTGCGGTTGAGGTCTGTGTCCAAAGCTAGCTTTGAGAACCCAACGATGGCGTTCATGGGCGTGCGAATCTCGTGGCTCATGTTGGCTAAAAATTCGCTTTTTGCGGCGGTAGCAGCCTTGGCCAGTTGCGCTTGTTTCTCTGCTTGCTCGCGTTCGATTCTCTCTGACGTATCGAACAATGAACCATCGATGTAGTCGCCATTTTCTGTATCTCGCGTGAGGCGCGCAGATAGTTCCATCCAAAATACCCGGCCGGTGCGTGTCATACCTTGGGCAGAAAATGCGGATACCTGCTGTTCTTCATCGAGTTGCGTTAAAAACTGTTGGGCTTTTTCCTTTTTGAGAAAAATTCGATGAATCAGGTCTTTGTATTCGATGATTAAATCTTGGGTCGCATCAAATTCAAGGATTTTTGCCAGTGTTGGATTTGCACTGCGTAACTGACCCTCGCCGTTGATTCTAAAAAGCCCTTCTAGGGCGTTATTGTATAATTTTTGGTATTCATCCCGAGCGTTATGCAAATCACCATAAAGTCTTGCATTGTCGATGCTGATGGCCGCCTGAGAAGCCAGCAAAGACAGGACCTCAACGCGTTTTGTGGTGAAGACGCCGGTTAACCCGCGGTGTTCAACGTACAGAAGCCCACTGACGGTGCCTCGTTGGATAATGGGTAAACACAGAATAGACAGGGGTTGGACTCGTTTGATGTATTTGTCCTGCGTGAATACGTCTTTTTGTGTTGCGTCTGCAAGCACCAGAGATTTGTTGGTTCTGATAACAAATTGTGCGATCGAAATAGGCAGATCGAGATTAGTCTCCAGTGCCTCAGGCGGAGAAAGGCGTCGCGTGGCGTCACCGTCGACGCTCGCAATGGCTTCCACTTGGAAACGGTCGTCCGATTTTAAAATCATGCAGGCTTTTTGTCCGCCTGAATGTTCAAGTGCGAGTCCGAGTAGTTTTGTTAGGACTCGGTCGAGTACTATCTCTTGCGATATGGCTTGTGCCGCTCGCATAACGGTAGTGGTGTCTAGCAGTCTATCGCTAAATTTTGAACTCTCACCGCTGCTTTGATGGGTTTTGATTTCGCGGATGGCCATATCGGCTATCGGTGTTATGGACAGTGCAGTGTTGCTGTCTAAAGTTGTGAGCAGATCTTGGTTGACTCCTGGCAGTTCACGTTCCAGTTGTTCGGCTTTGGCGATTGCGCCCCAGCGCAGATACGTAAGGTATGCATTTTTAGCAAATAACTGCGTGAAGTCTGTCCGGCGCAACTTGTGACAGGCTCGCGCTGCCAATTCATAAGCTAACGCTTCATCGATAGCCAGTCCCTGAGATCGAGCAGCTTCGGCTGCTTGTTCCCAGAGCTTTAATGCGCGTTCAATTTTACCCTGAGCGTAGGCAAGTTCCGCCTCCAGTATAAATACCTTGGACTGGGTGAATGTTGCTCCGCTTGCTGAGGCTTTTCTCAGACTTGCAATTGCTTTGTGTAATAGATCCAAACGAACCGGCGCCGTGCGCGCGGCGATTAATCCTGAGGATAATGTATAGAGTGAATGTAATGGAAATGTGCTCAAAGCGGCTTCGGTTTTGTTGGCTTCATCGATGATGTAGCGCGCGCCGTTAAAGTCGTTGAATAAGACGGCGTAAAAAAGTCTTAAGGTGTAGACACATGCCTGAGCCAGTTGGTCATCGTCTGCTTTAATCGTTAGGGCAGATTGGCCGAGTTGCGCATGGTTTTCCGGTTGTGCCAATAGATGAGTGGCGATTTGAAGAACGTAAAACGCAATATTTACGCCGGTGGTGTGCCCGTATCGATTGACTTGCGCAAGGTGCTCGCTGACGGTTCGTTTAAGCGCTCCGAGATCGAGCCCGCGCGTAAAACCATTAATGGCGTAGCTCGCTGCTGCAAAAGCTGAAAACTCATAATCGTTGGCAGACTGGGCCTTGAGTACCCCTTCGGACAGGCTGCGAACGGATTGTTCTAAAGACCCAAACCAAGGGTCAATATGGCTGTCCAAGCAGATGCGTGTGCGAACCGAGAAGCTATCTTCTGGGAATTCGGCAGCAATGCGTCTGGCTTGGGTCGCTAACTGCTGAGACCTTAGGTGAAGACCATCGCGCAGAGCGCTGCGAGCGGCAATCGCAAATGCAAAAGCCGTTTCCCCGTTGTAGCCTGATTTTTCAGAACTACGGATGATCGCCAGAGCGTAACCGTCTGTTGCAGCCCGATGGGTATTTGTATGGATACTGGCATGATCCAGATACCCCACGAGTCGACTGACTTGTTTAAGCTGTGGATCTTTAGCTTGGGGTAATGTCTCAGGCAAATCACGCTGAAAAAAACGGGGATCTGTTAACCCTGCTGTTTGAGCAATCTTGTATTTGGCGCTTTGCAGTCGTAGACCACGAGCTTTGAGTCCCAGTGCAGTGATGTCCTGTAGCGCGAGGTCACCTGCGTCGCGCAATCTGTTTTGTACCATTGCCGTGCGAATTTGTATGTCGCGCAGTAACTCGCTTTGCGGTGCGATGTAGCCTACTTGCTTGAGTTGCTCGAAGTCTCCGCACAAGAAAGCCGTCAGGGCAGCGCACTCTGTGAGCTTGCGGGTCAATTCGGGGTTATTGTTGTCGTGAAGCAATACCAAACCGTAGCGGCTGTATTTGTGGGCCGATTGGAAAAGACCGCTTTTTTGCGCCAGCCGCGCAGCGATCAGGTTTTGTTCTGCAACTTCTTCGCGTAGGTCAGCGTCTGTATCGATGGGATTGGTTGCTGCATTGTAGTGATGGGCGACTTCAATGGCATTGATTTCCAGTGGGAAATCCCGGCCGCTGTTTTGCGGCTCACGCAGAGATCTGGCTAGGCTCAAATGTATTTGGGTTTTATGCTCAGTGGGTATCAGTTCATAAACGTGGGCGCGAATGCGCGGGTGAGAAAACTGATATTTACCCTGGCTATTTAGAGCGATGATACCCAGATTGATGGCGGGCCGCAGCTTAATTGCCGCGGCGGTTTTGGCACTTTGGGCTATTTCCGCGACTCGTGAAAGATCGAAAACATCACCGATACAGGCACCAGTGCACAACGGGAGGCGCGCTTGAGAAGGGAGTTCATCGAGTAAAGTGGCAATTCGCTGAGCTGAATTAGTGTTAAAAAAGTACCGCCTGATGGTGTCGATATCCCATTGCCATTTTGCTTCTTTTCGACTGTAGGCGATCAGCTCTTCATGATGTAGCTCGAAAATCAGCTGGTGCACTAACGCTGGAACGCCGTCTGTTTTATTGTGTACCTCGCTGGCTAATTCCCTTACCCGCGGCTCGCTATGGCCTAATAAATCGGCGAGTAAGCTGCGCAGGTTTGCTTTGTCTAGAAATTGCATTGGAAAATGTGTCGTTTTGTTGGCGACACTTGGTGCTTTGAACAGTTTATGCTCGTCTTCTTCAAACGTGAGCGCGGCAACCAAGCCGCGCTGATTGTTGCAGTCCTCTATGAAGGTTTGTACCAATTCATCCGGTAACATGTGTGCATTTTCAACGATCAGGATTAGCATCAGCGGTTTTAGATGGCCTAACAGCGCTTCCACACCTGCTTGGATGTTTTGGGACTGTTCAAGGTCAGCTTGAATAATTGCACTGAGCTCGGGAATGCTGGGTAAAAGCGCGTTTAGATGCGGTGTTTTATCTTCAGAAATATTTTTGATGACCGTGGCACTGGTCTGCTCAGTTGTCGAGAGTAACTGGCGTATCATCGGCCGTAGCAGCTCGATCCACAGTTGATGAATGTCGAGTATCTCATTGGACGTAGCGTCGATACGTGCCGTGAGAGGGTTAAATGGCACTGCTTGCTGCACTATAGCCTCACATAGGGCCGTTTTCCCCATGCCCTGACCGCCGCTGATATAGGCAAAGGCAGGCTCGCCAAGTTTAGCTCGCTCTAGTAACGAAGACGCCTTGAGCAGGCTACCGTCGCGCCCATAGAGTTTTTTGGGGGTGACCAACTGCTCTTTGATGTCGGTTCTACCGAGGGCGAACGGTACGATATTGGACATTTTGGCGGCTTTGGTTATATCGTCATAAACCGCCATGCTGCTCTGGTAGCGCTTTTCAGGTTGCTTTGCCAGTAATTTTGCGATGATCTGCCCCAACCATTCGGGCAACTCCTGATTGACTTGGTTCAGAGGGGTTGGGGTACTGGCAATGTGAGCATGGATTAACTGATGCGGGTCTTCGTAAACAAACGGCGGAGCACCGGTGAACAATTCGTAGAATGTACACCCCATTGAATATAAATCGGAGCGATAATCGACCGTGCGATTAACCCGTCCGGTCTGTTCTGGGGAAATATAAGGTAAGGTGCCGGTTAGCCCGTTGATCGGTGGGCTATCGCTGGTAATTTCATTGCTGTTCACGCCGCTGCGAGCAAAAGTGGCTAAACCAAAATCGATTAGCTTGATGCGCCAAGTGGTGTGATCAGCGTCGTTTTTAACGACGATTAAATTGGACGGATTTAGGTCTTTGTGGATGACACCTTCGTCGTGAATAGACTGCACTGATTTAGCGATATGCTGGGCCAGCGCAAGCTTTTCTTCAAAATTAAAGGAAGATGCTCGCAGGCAGTTGCGCAAGGATTCACCGAGATCGTCTTCAAAGATAATTTGATGATCCCGACTCTCATAGGCCAACACGCTTGCCACATTTTCGCAGGTGAGCGACTGATTGAGATCGAATTCTCGTTGATATCGCGCGAGCGCGCCTGGTGTGCGCGCTGGCGGCTTTAATGTTTTCTTGACAACACGTTTGTTTTTCCAAAGACCTCTTTCAACGAGGGTTCTACTGCTCTCATAGATCGTCTGATCCATATTCCCCCCGGGGACAGTGCTTAATAATGTCGGACAGTGGCGTTATGCCACTTCGGGGGTAAATAAGTACCCTGTGCCATGAATTGTTGCGATTATTTTGGCATTGCCTGCGCGTTCGCCGAGCTTCTTGCGCAGTTGTCCGACCAATACGTCAACGTAGCGGTCGTCGGGAAACCATTCTCGATTACGAATTCGATTCATCAGCTGGTCGCGGTCCATGACCTCGCCGGCTCTCTCGAGGAATGCAAGCAACAGCTGATATTCACCCGCCGACAGCTGGGCTGGTATATTTTCGGGGGAGGTGAGCTCGCGCTTGTTTAAATCCAGGTTCCATCCGTCAAAAGTACGCACGTGGCTGCGCTTTTTCTGCTTTTGCTGCATGCGCACCCGTCGGATCAAATTGCGTGATCGGCTCAACAATTCTCGCGGATCGAAAGGCTTGGTGACGTAGTCGTCAGCACCACTTTCTAAACCCAAAATGCGGTCGATCTGATCTTGCTTGCTGGTCACGAGTATGATGCCGAGGTCGGAATGCGCCCGGATTTCCCGTGTCAGGGTTAGGCCGTCTTTTTCAGGCAGCTTAATATCGAGCAACACCAGTATGATGTCGTTGTGATCTACCAGCTGCTGCACTTCACCGCCGGATCCGGTTGATGAAACGCGATAGCCTTCCTCTTCGAAATAGGAGACTAGCTGCTCGCGGGTAATTGGCTCATCTTCGACGATGAGGATATGATCAGGTTCACTCATGGTTCCCAGTCCTGTTGGAACAAAAATAGTTCGTTGGCGTGCAACCTAGCTCACCCGATCGATGCAACTCAAGCGGGCATACTGTTGGGTGATTAAAGTTGCGCACACGGTCACAATTGGGTGGTGAAGCACAGCCGGTTTTGATCGTTTTTCAGCGTTGAGGTCTACTATGTCAATTGTCGAGATTCCCCTGCAAGCGCTATCCCCAGAAGCGCTAATCGGTGTAATCGATGCTTTTATTCTGCGAGAGGGAACAGATTACGGTGACCGCGTATACACGCTGGATGAGAAACGCGATCGGGTTCGCCGCTTGCTGGAATCAAACAAGGCGCAGATTCAATTTCACCCGGAAAGCGAGTTTATAGACATTGCGCTGATTTGATTTTTTTCGTGGCGTTTGAGAGCGGTCGGTTGTCGGGCAAAGTCCGGTTCTGTGCATTAACATACCCATTTGCGGTTCGATTTTCTGCTAGCATACGCGCTGCGTGGGGTCTTACGATGGGTATCGAGGGCTTGCATTTTATTTTTGAGGATGAACATTGAAATTACTGACACGGAAGGTTTGTGCCAGCTTAGTTGGGCTGCTGGTTGTTGGCCCTGTATATGCGCAAAGTGTGATAGAAGAGGTGACCGTGCGCGCGCACAAGGTAGAGCGCGCGCTGATGGACATACCTGCAGCGGTCGGTGTAGTCACCATTGAAGATATTCAAACTGGTCGTCAGCAGCTTGGATTAGACGAATCGCTCTCGCGTATTCCTGGCGTTTTTGCGCAGAACCGATACAACTTTGCTCAGGATCTGCGTGTGGCGATTCGCGGCTTTGGTGCGCGGGCGAATTTCGGAATCCGCGGGCTTAAAATTTATGTCGATGATTTGCCGGCTACGACGCCTGACGGGCAAAGCGGGGTTGATGACATTGACCTGGGTTCCCTTGAGCGGATAGAGGTCACCCGCGGACCCTCCTCGGCGATTTATGGGGCTTCCTCAGGCGGCGTTTTGAACCTATACAGTGAAGCAGGGCCCCAGACGCCCTATGTGCAGGCAAGGGTACTCATCGGTGAGGATGACCAGCAACGTTACCAGGTGAAAATGGGAGGGCAAACCGGTGCGTTGAACTACATGGCCAGCTTGACAGACTTGAGTTACGACGGTTATCGCGCGAACGCGCTGGTGGAGTCCACGCAATTCAACAGCAAGCTGCAGTATCGCTTTGCGGACGGCAGCGACATAAGGGTTATTCTCAATGCTGTTGACTCTCCAACCGCTCAAGATGCGGGCGGGATTACGCGCGACCAAGCAGACGCTGACCCCAGACAAGCGCAGCCGCGCAACCTGAGTTCGAACGCGGGTGAGGCGATTGAGCAGCAGCGGCTGGGGATTGTTTACAGCCGACCGATCGGCGACAACCATCAGCTTAAGGTGCGTAATTATTATGTCTGGCGGGACTTTGAGGCCTTTTTGCCGATTGGCACACATATCCGATTTGTCGCCGATGATGGCGTGGTTGAGTTTGACCGGTTTGTTTACGGTGGTGCGGTGCAGTTTGATTTCAACACAGAACTGTTCGGACGCCTCAATCAGTTGAGCTTTGGGATAGAAGCAGATATTCAAAAAGACGATCGGCAGCGATACCTCAACGATGCTGGTGTGAAAGGTAATTTGGCTTTTGATCAAATTGAGCGTGCCGAGGCTTATGGGGTTTATCTGAGAAATGAATTGAGTTTGTCGTCTGCTTTAAGCCTGACGGTGGGCCTCCGGTACGATGACATTGAGTTGCGGGTAGTTGACCACTTTCTGACGAATGATGATCAGTCTAGCCAGCTTGACTTTGATGAATTGAGCCCGATGCTCGGTTTGGTGTGGTCGTTGAATGAGTCCGCCAGCGTGTATGTAAATTACGCAACGGCGTTTGAAACCCCAACGTTCACAGAATTAGCAAGTCCTGCGCGGGGCTTGTCTGAGAGTTTAGGTGGGTTTAATAACGTCCGAGCACAAGAAGCGGAAAGTATTGAAATTGGTTTCAAAGGCGCATTCCTGGAGGGCCGGCTCTATTTAGATGCGGCATTGTTCACGATGGATGTGTCCGATGAGATCAGCAATGTAGAAAATATAGGGAACCGCGCCTTCTTTGAAAACGCCGATACCGATCGACGCGGACTGGAAGTCTACCTGCAGGCGCAGTTGACGGCTGCGTTGCGCCTGAGTATGGCTTATACCTACTCTGATTTTGAATTTGATGAATTCCCAAGTTCGCCGGGTAATCAAGGCAATAATTTGCCTGGATTGCCCGAAAATCAATTGTTTGCTGAATTGCGTTACCAGCACGGTTCCGGCTTCTATTTGGTGGCGGATGCTTTGAATATTGGTAAATTATATGCAAATAACGCGAATACCGTGACTGCAGGTTCATCTATAGTGGCCAATATTCGAGCAGGATTTGAACTCAAACGCGGACAGTGGCAGGTGGCGCCTTTTTTGGGCGTGAACAACATATTTGATGAGTCGTACAATACTAACCTTCGCATTAATGGTTTCGGAGGAAGACTCTTTGAGCCAGCCCCGGGGATTAACCTTTATGCGGGTTTCACGTTGAATATGACTCTATAGTGGCGATGATTCCGGATTTACTCACGGCGCGTTTGATTGCCCACAAACATGTCCCGTGCATTCAGGAGATATGTGGTGCTGTTGCAGCTTAAAGACCTGTCCTGCCAGCGAGATGATCGGGTGCTGTTTGAGCCGGTAAACCTGACCGTCGCGCCGGGTGATTGTGTCGAATTGCTGGGTCCTAATGGGGCGGGTAAATCAACCTTGCTGCGCACACTGGCGGGTTTGCATGGCCAGTATACGGGGGCATTTTGGTGTGATAATTTCCTGTTCCAAGGTCATCGAGTTGCGTTAGATGAATTGCTGACACCGATAGAAAATCTGCGCTGGTTCGGTGCGATTAATGGTCATCAGTTTACGCATGAACAGATGCGCGAGGTACTTGCCAAGGTTGATATGCTCGCCATGGCATTAACACCCTGCCAGAAGTTGTCGCAAGGTCAGCAGCGTCGTGTTTCCATGGCACGTTGGTTACTGGATTCTGCTAAGTTGTGGCTGCTAGATGAGCCGTACACCTCACTGGATAAGAGTGGTCAACAGCTGCTGAATACTTTGCTGGCCGCGCATTGTGATGCTGGGGGTGTGGTGTTGGCTGCAACCCATAATCCGTTGACGGTGGGGCATCCTCGCGCGTTACAGATAAGGCCTCACAGACCAGGAGAGGACGCATGAACTGGCGCGGATTATTCACGCGCGAGTGGCGAGTGATGATGCGAAATCGTGCGGGTGTGCTCAATCCTATGGCGTTTATGTTTCTAGCCGTGATGCTCTTTGCGGTGGGTAGCCCGCTGCAAGACGAGAGTCGAGCGCAATATGGCGGAGCCGTTTTGTGGCTGATTGTGCTGTTGACCAATATGTTGTCTTTGGACGCACTTTTTCGGCGAGATTATGACAACGGGGTCCTGGAGCAGATGATTTGCTCCGCACAAGCGCCGTTTTTAGTGGTACTGATGCGTGTTTTTGTTCAATGGTTGGGCTCTGGGTTACTCATTACCCTTCTGGCGCCGCTGTTATGCTTGTTTTTGGGGTTACCCAACAGTGCAATCCCGACAACGATGCTGGCGCTATTATGTGGTACACCAGCGCTGAGCCTGCTGGGTGCAGTGGGTGCCGCAATTACCGTTGGGTTTTCGCGGGGTGGCATATTGCTTGGCTTGTTGGTGTTGCCTTTGTTTTTGCCGGTACTGGTTTTTGGCGCCAGCGCGATTAACACCGCAATTGTTGGAGATGGAAGTAGCGCACAGTTATTCTGGCTAGCCTTTATTAGTATGGTCGCTCTAACCATTGGACCTTTTGCAACAACTCAAGGTCTAAAAATTAGTCTGCAAATGCAATAACGTAGGTCAAGGAAGGCTTCGTATGTGGATCAAAGAGCTTTGGCATAAATTGGGTTCGCCACGCTGGTTTTACCAGATTTCATCTCCGTGGATCATTGGATTTGGTGTCGCGGCGTTGGTGCTGCTAACAGTCGGGGTAGTGTGGGGTCTGGTTTATGCGCCCCAAGATTACCAGCAAGGGAATAGTTTCCGAATTATGTACGTGCACGTCCCTGCGGCGATGGTGTCCCAAAGCGTATATTTGGGTATGGGGGTTGCGGGATTCGTTTTGTTTGTCTGGCGAATGAAGCTGGCAGACGTCGCGATTGCGGCTTGTTTACCGTTCGGCATTATGCTGACGGCGCTTGCTTTGTTTACTGGCGGTGTATGGGGGCGTCCAACGTGGGGTACCTGGTGGGAATGGGACGGACGGACTGTTTCTACCCTTGTGCTGTTGTTTCTGTATATCGGAATTTATGCGTTGCGAGAGGCCATCTTGGATACCGAGCTTCGCGGGCGCGCCAGTGCATTAGTTGCGATGGTGGGTACGATCAATATTCCGATCATCAAATATTCTGTGGACTGGTGGAGCACACTTCATCAACCCGCGTCGATCACGCTGACAGACAAGCCGACCATGCCGCCTGAAATGTGGATGCCACTGCTGGTGATGGTACTGGGCATTTATTGCTTTGCAGCACACAACATAATGAGTCGTATGCGTGTCGAAATTTTGAATCGCGAATCAAAGACGCGCTGGGTGCGCAATTTGATGGTTACCGATACAAAGCCGATACAAAACGTTTAGCTATAGAGGTTTAAAATGGTTCCTCAGTTTGAAACGATCAGTGAGTTTTTGGCCATGGGCGGGCACGGACTTTATGTCTGGCTTTCTTACGGATCCACAGTTCTTGTTTTAGCGGGCAGTTATTTTTCGCTCCGGTTTGCACGACAGCGTCAACTGGAGCAGTTGCGTTGGCAAGCCAGCACAAATACCAGTGATCAGCAGCAAACGGCCCATTCCCCCAAGTCTTCTAATGGAGTGTAAAGATGAATCCAAAGCGTAAAAGTCGGATATATCTTGCGGTATTTTTATTGGTTGCGGTATCGGGTACAACGGCCGCATTGATGCTGGCCTTGGAACAAAATATCAATATGTTCTATCCCCCGGCTGAAGTGGTAGATGGCACCGCGCCCACGGATCGCACCATTCGCGCTGGGGGTATGGTAAAGGAGGACTCGGTCGCGCGGGATAACGATAGCTTGGCTGTAGCTTTTACCATTACAGATTACAAAGGTGCAGATTTTGTGGTGTCCTACAGCGGCATTCTGCCTGATTTGTTCCGCGAAGGTCAGGGAATCATTGTGCAAGGCCAGTTAGGCGAGGATGGCGTTTTTGCGGCGCGTGAAGTGCTGGCAAAACACGATGAAAACTATATGCCGCCAGAGCTCATGGATTTGGCAGCGGATATTGAAGGAAGCAAAGGCGTATGATTCCCGAGTTTGGACAATTAAGTCTTGCGTTAAGCGCTTGCCTGGCGCTTGCAAGTGCAGTAACCGGGTTCACATCTCATCACCCCTCGTTACGCCTGTTGCGGCGGTCAACGGTGTCCATGGTGGTGGGTCAATTTGTTTTGGTCGCAGTTTCATTTGCGGTTTTGCTGTGGTGTTTTGTAACGGACGATTTTACGGTTGCCTACGTTGCCAATCACTCAAACAGTCTGTTGCCTTGGCAGTTTAAGGTCAGCGCAGCATGGGGTGGGCACGAAGGCTCATTTTTGCTGTGGATATTGATCATGAGCAGTTGGATGTTGGCCCTGATTAGTCGCCGTCATAGTTATCCGGAACGCTTTTTTGCTCGAGTACTGGGCACGATGAGCGTGCTGAACCTAGGGTTTATTTGTTTTGCTCTGTTTACCAGCAACCCGTTTGAGCGCCTCATTCCCATGACTCCGCTCGATGGCGCAGATCTGAATCCACTGTTGCAAGATTTTGGTTTAATTGTGCACCCGCCGCTGCTCTATGCTGGCTATGTGGGCTTAGCGGTACCCTTCGCATTTGCGATTGCGGCGTTGTTTGAAAATAGGGTGGACTCAGCTTGGGCGAGATGGTCACGCCCGTGGACGAATTTTGCCTGGTCCTTCCTGACGCTGGGCATAGCCTTGGGGAGTTGGTGGGCTTATTACGAACTCGGATGGGGTGGTTGGTGGTTTTGGGATCCTGTTGAAAATGCGAGTTTCATGCCTTGGCTGGCTGCCACGGCGCTGATTCATTCGCTTGCAGTCACCGAAAAGCGCGGCACTTTTAAGAGCTGGACGCTGTTGCTCGCGATTGCAGGATTTTCATTGTCGTTGCTGGGTGCCTTTATCGTGCGTTCTGGTGTGCTTACCTCGGTGCACTCGTTTGCTGTTGATCCCGAGCGAGGAATGTACATATTGCTATTTTTGGCCGCGGTCGTTGGCGGATCGCTGACGCTCTATGGTTTGCGAGCGGTGGGTCAGCGCGCAGACGTCGGTTTCAAAGTCATGAGCCGCGAATTTTTTATGTTGATCAATAACGTGGTTTTAGTGGTTTCACTGGCCGTTGTGCTTTGGGGCACGTTGGCGCCGATAGGTTACGAAGCAATCACTGGTGATCGCATTTCTATTGGTGTGCCTTTTTTCAACCTGTTCTTTGTGCCTTTGATGTTGGCGCTTTCTGCAGCGGTAGTCTTGGTGCCTGTTCTGAACTGGAAACGCACCGGGTGGCGGGTGATTAAACCCGTTTTCACCCAGAGCTTGCCGCTTGCTGCTGTGATCGGCGCTCTGGCTTGGTTTAACACAGACCCGAAGTCGCTGGGTGTGCTGGCTGCGCTGATGTTCGCCGCTTGGATAGTGGTCAGTCATCTGCGGGATGTTTGGTTGCGTCGCCGTAAGGCACGGGGTGCACCATGGGCCTATTGGGGCATGACCATGGCGCACCTTGGGTTTGCGATGAGCATGATCGGGGTGGCGGTGACCTCCACTCAGTCCATAGAAGAAGACGTGCGTATGTCTCCCGATGATGTGACAACGCTGGGTTCCTCTGAAGTGCGCTTTTTGGGCGTGCGTGAGGTACAGGGGCCGAATTATATAGCGCAGCAGGGGGTCTTTTTAATTACGCCCCCGAACTCGGAAAGTTATGAACTGTTGCCAGAGAAAAGGCGCTATCTCGCTGGTGGCAATGTGATGACAGAAGCAGGCATTCAGGGCGGATTTTTGTCAGATACGTATATCTCACTTGGGGAACCTCTAAACGGTGAGGCGTGGGCGGTCCGTTTGCATCAAAAACCGTTTGTCCGTTGGGTATGGCTGGGATGCTTGCTGATGGCGTTGGGTGGTGTATTGGCTGTTATGGACGTTCGATATCGCAAGCTGCGGCAGCGGCAGTTGACAGCGGCGAATGCGCTTGCGGAAGGACGTGCATGAATCGCGCGAGTTTCTTCATTCCTCTGGTTATTTTTATTTTAATTATGGGTATCGGTTACGTTGGCTTCAACCTCGACGACCGGCACGAATTGCCTTCTGCACTATTAGGCAAGCCTTTTCCGCAATTTTCGGCTCCGTTATTGTCTGACCCGGAGCAGCAGATTAGCCGCGAGAACCTAATCGGGCAGCCCGCACTGGTCAACGTTTGGGCGACATGGTGCCCGACATGTAAAGCTGAACACGAAGAGCTAAATCGTATTGCAGCGACGACGGATATACTTTTGGTGGGCATTAACTACAAAGATGTGACAACAAAAGCAAAACGCTGGCTGGCCGACTATGGTGACCCGTTTGACTTTGTCATCGTCGATGCTGATGGCGCGTTGGGTATTGAACTTGGGGTATATGGTGCTCCGGAGACGTTTCTGCTCAATGCGCGAGGCGAAATTGTTTATAAACGAGTGGGTGATATCAATCCGCGCATTTGGCGTGACGAGTTGGCGCCTCGTTTAGCACAACTGGGGGTTAGCCAGCAAAGGGTAGACCCGCCGGCATCGGGATTGATGACGGAGGTGGTGCAATGAGGCGCATGACGTTCATTAAGTTGGCTTGGGCCATGTTGATCGGTCTGCCAGTGCTTTGCTGGGCAAGTGGACCGGTGGATATTTACCAGTTTGACAGTGACGAAGAGCATCGCCGCTACAAGTTGCTCATTGAAGAGTTCCGGTGTCCAAAGTGCTTGAACACCAATATTGCCGGGAGTGATGCGCCAATCGCGCAGGACCTGCGTAGAACCGTGCACCGTCTGGTTGTTCAAGATGGATTAACAGACCAAGAGGTCCGTGATTTTTTGCAAGCACGTTACGGCGATTTCGTTTTGTACAACCCCCCGTTTAGTGCTCGTACTTATGTGATTTGGTTGATGCCGGGTTTGCTTGCGGTGTTGGCCATTTTTGTCTTGATCAGTTTGCTAAGGCGTGCGCGTTCGCGGCGTGGGTTGATTCTAGATGACGCTGCTGAAGCTCAATTAAAGGCAATTTTGAAAGAAGAATAATGTTTTATTTTGGTGCAATCTTTTTAGTTGGTTTGGCGGCAGTGTTTGCGGCATGGCCATTGTTGGTTAACCGTCGGCAGACCAAGACGGAAGAGGTAAATCATAGTCAGGTTGTGCGGCAAGTTTATCGCGATCGTGTTGCTGAACTGACGGTTGAAACCGAGGATGCGCAACTGCGTACGGAGATTGAAAACGAGCTGGGTGCGGTTTTGCTAAACGAAGTTCAAGCGGATCAGCCAAGCGATGACTTGCAAGGTGCTATGCGCTACTGGATTGTTGTGCTCTTGGCGTTTGCTGTTCCGCTGGCTGGTGTGGCGACATACTTTGTAGTGGCTGAGCCAGAGTTGCAAAACATTGTAGGCGCTGAAAAAGTGCTGCGGTTGGGAGTTGAAGACGAGGTTGAACTAGCGCTTTGGGCTGAAAAATTGTCGAAGCGCACGGCCAGCGCACCAGACGATGGAGAAAGTTGGTATTTGTTGGCCTCCAGCTACCTTAAGTTGGGTCGTTATTCGGATGCGGCAGAGGCATTTGCGATTACCAGTAAGCTTGTGCCTGAAGACATCAACGTCCAGGTCTATTGGCTTCAGGCTCGATACTTGGCAGCCGACAGGCAGTTGGACAGCGTCAGTAGAGGTATTGCTGAGGCAATTCTTGAGCAGCAGCCGGATCTTTCAGTGGTCATCGAAATTCTCGCATGGGATGCATTTACGAGAGGGGATTCTGCGCAAGCGGTGACGTTGCTCAACCGGGCGGTTACCGGGGCGCGAAATGCTCGAGATCAGGCGGCGTTAGCGGTAGCCATTGAACAGGTCCGCTCACGGATCAATCCGCTGCCGCCAGGCGTCACGGTCAATGTGTCTGCACAAGAGAACACGCCGTCGCAGGGCACGGTGTTTGTTGTGGCTCGACCTGTTGGCGGTGGTATGCCCTATGCCGTGGTTCGGCGCCCCGTTTTTTTGTTGCCATTTACGGTTACCTTGGACGATTTGGTGAGTATGAGTGCTGAGCGGCGGCTCAGTGATGCTGAGCGTTTTGAGGTGATTGTTCGATTGAGCCTCAGCGGTAACGCAATGGCTGAAGCTGGCGATTGGCAGTGGCTGTCTGAACCGGTGGACGAGTATAAATCCGAGCCGGTAAATCTTGACGCTCTCCTCACGCCTCCCTAGCTAACCTTTCTGCTCACTTTCAGCAAAAGCCGATGAGGCTTGCGCAGCTAATCGGGAGCGTCTTATGGTCTTCAAACCGAGCTTAAACATCACCGAGCAAATCGCCGACCACCTAGCAAATATGGTGATTCAAGGTCAACTTTGCGGCGGTGCTCGAATACAAGAACTGAAAATCGCAAATCAACTTGGGGTCTCTCGAGGCTCCGTGCGGGAAGCGCTGTTGATTCTTGAGCGGCGCCAGCTGATAGAAATAGTGCCGCGCAAGGGGGCCGTTGTTAGTGATTTTCCGGTCTGCGAAGCGTTAGAGCTGTTAGATATGCTGTTGCCCTTGGAGAGGCGTTGGTTGCACGCGCTGGCTAGTGGCGACCGGTCCTATGACTGTTTGCAAGAAGCGCGTGCGGCACTCGCTGACATGGACGGTGGTGCCAAGGCTGGTCAGCCGGAGGCGGTGTTGCGCGCTCGGGGAGATTTCTATGCTACGCTTTTGCGCCCTGCGAGCCGTTATATCAATGGCACATTTGCCTGCCTGTTGCCGAGCAGCCAGCGTTTGATGCGCGTCCTGCTCGAAGGAGCGGGCATTGATTTGCACGACATCGCGCGGTACTACCGAGCGCTGCATACAGCGCTTGAGGCCTGTGACAATGAACGCTTGGAGGAGTTGCTCGGCGCGTTCCACAAACGAATTAGATCGCTCGTGCAGAAAAGCTTTTCCGCGCAAGCCAAGCCCGCCAACTTAAATTGGGGACGACCGTCCCTATCGGCTTACAGCGGCGGCATTCACTAGCCCGATCGCGCGCCTGCGCCGTTGCGCGATGCATCGGCGCAAGGGCAATTTTTTTTAAGCTAGACTGTTACGTCGGGGCCTCACATGCAGTAGGATATCGCCTTACTGAACAGTGAAAACTTCGGGATCGACTGAGCTTTTTTATCTTGGTGCCAACGCCGGCTGGATCGTGGCGCTTAGGTCAAATTTCCCGGTGATCTGACGAGAATTTATGCGCCTAAAGCAAATCAAGCTCGCGGGTTTCAAATCATTTGCTGATCCGACAACGGTGACGGTGCCGGGATCACGCTGCGCTGTCGTCGGCCCCAACGGTTGCGGGAAATCGAATGTGATCGATGCAGTGCGCTGGGTCATGGGGGAGAGTTCCGCCAAGCAGATGCGAGGCGAGAGTGCTACCGACGTTATATTCAGCGGCTCGAATAGCCGTAAATCCTCTGCTGTGGCCAGCGTCGAATTATTGTTCGATAACTCTGATGGCCGCATCGGAGGTGCATACGCGGCTTACGCGGAAATTTCCATCAGGCGCCAAGTCACGCGTGACGTGCAGTCAAACTATTACCTCAATGGCAGTAGATGTCGACGTCGAGACATTCTTGATATTTTTCTGGGAACCGGGTTTGGTCCGCGCAGCTACTCGATTATCGAGCAGGGCATGATTTCTCAGTTAGTGGAGGCGAAACCCGAAGAGTTGCGGGTTTATCTTGAAGAAGCTGCAGGCATCTCAAAATACAAGGAGCGGCGCCGGGAAACGGAGAATCGGATCAAGCATACGCGTGAAAATTTAGAGCGTATTAATGACATCCGAACCGAACTTGGCAGGGCCTTAGACAGATTGCAGCGGCAAGCGCAAGCAGCGGCCCGCTATATTGAATTGCGCGACAGCGAAAATTTGTTCACTGCGCAACTCTACACCTTGCGTCATTTGAGCCTTCACGGTGAAGTGACTCTGGTTGAGAGCGGTATCGGTAGCTTAGAAATTGAACGGGAAAAAGCCCTTGCGCAGCAGCGCGAAATGGAAGCCAATATTGAGAAGCTGCGACAGCAGCATGCCGACAGCTCGGAGCACTTCAATACGGTGCAGGGGCGGTTTTACCAACTTGGCAGTGATATCGCCAAAACCGAAAAAACAATTCAATTGAATCAGTCTCGCGTCAAACAGCTTGAGCTAGATCTTCAGACGGTAGAGCAACGCGATGCGCAGACCAATGAGCAACTTCTTTTGGATCAAACTCAAGTGGCGGAACTGGAGGCTAGGCTGGAGACGCTTTTGCCGCAGGTTGACGTGCTGGCGAACGAAGATCTTGTCGCACGGGAACACCTAAACGCCGTTGAAGGTGAAATGCAAATTTGGCAACGTGAGTGGGACGCGTTTAACAGCCAGTTTGCAGGTAATGATCGTGATGTGGATGTCCAGAGCTCTCGTATAGAGCATTTAGAGGTGTTAATTGCGCGCCTTAAAAACCGCGAAGCTGAGTTGTTGAAACTGCAAGACGAACATGAAGGGTTTACAGACACCGCTGAGATGGATCAGATGGCGGCAGAAATTACAGATTTAGAAGCCCAATCCCGCGAGATGAGCCGGCAAATTGATGAGTCTCTCAAGAATTTGAGTGCGGCGCGTGAAGATTTGTTGTTGCGCGAGACGCAGTGGGAGGACGCGCGCACAGACAGAGAAAATAGTCAGCAGGCACTGACCTCACTGCAGGCAGTTCAAGAGGCAGCTTTGGGCCAACATGTCCAGGAAGCCAATGCTTGGATTCGAGCGCACGATTTGACAGAGCATACTCGACTGGCTGAATCGCTGGCGGTTGTGCCGGGCTGGGAGCGTGCTGTGGAAACCGTATTGAGTCATTTTTTGAGTGCCCTGCAGGTAGACAGCTTGGATCACTTTGCCGCTTCATTAGCACAATTGCCTGAAGGTGATTTGGCTCTCATCGAAGTTGGCGACTCAGAAACGGTTGAGGTTGAACATCCGGCGATGGCGTTGCCATCGCTCAACGCGTTGGTACGTGCTGATGCGGTGAATGCCGCCAGCCTGATGCATGGGATCTTCGCTGCGGACAGCACAGCCGTAGCGCTGGCGGAGCGTCGCCATTTGCTTGCCGGGCAGAGTATTATAACGCGTGAGGGGTTTTGGGTTGGATTCGATTGGGTTCGCGTGATCCATGATTATGATCATGAGTCTGGCATCATTGAACGCGGTCAGCGGATCGATACGTTGGCCATGTTTGTCGAAGAAGCTGAGCAGACGCTGCAGACGATGCTTAATCAAGTTCAAGCTGGGCGTGCCCGGATTGAGCAGTTAGAAATGCAGCGGGAAATTCATCAGAAAAATTTGAATGCGTCTAATCAATCGTTAGGCCAGCGAAGAACAGACCATGGCGTGCAGCGCGTCAAGCGCGAAGAGGCGCAGGCGCGACGAGAGCGGAACCGTAAAGATCATCTGGATGTTGTAGAGCAACTATTGTTTGAAAACGACAATTTATCGGTTGCTCGAAGCCGTTTAATTGAAGCGCAGGGGCTTCGCGAAGAATTGGAGCAGACCCGAAAATTGCTGACGGCGCGGCGCGCGTCTATGGATGTCACGTTGGCGCAAGCCAGAGATGCGGCGCGTCAAAGTCGTGACCAACTCTATCAACTCAACGTTGAGAAAGAAGGACTTAACTCACGACTGGCAGCAAGTGAAACTGCGCGTGACCGTTTGTTGGCACAACAGAAAGAGTTGGCGGTGCAGCTTGAGAATTTGAATAGCGGTATCACAAGCAGCACGGCACCTTTGCCTGATCTTGAGGCGGAGTTGGCATCTCAACTTGCTACCCGAGTTGATTTGGAAAAAGAGCTCGGAGAAATTCGTGAACAAACAGAAGCCGCCAGCAATCACATTCGTTCACTTGAAAATCATCGCCAAAGCTACGAATCGAATGTAGAAGAAATTCGGACTGGGCTTGAGGCGCAACGGGTTAAGCGACAAGGCCTTGTCGTTCAACAAGCGAATGTTTTGGCGCAGATTGAAGCTACCGGCCACACCATGGAAAGTGTGCGTGATCAAATGCCACAGAGCGCCACAGAATCAGCCTGGGTTGAAGAACTTGATCGTCTAGGACGTCAAATTCAACGGCTGGGCGCAATTAATCTTGCAGCGATCGAAGAATTCGAACAAGAATCAGAGCGCAAGGTGTATTTGGATGCACAGGCTGATGATCTGGAGGAGGCTCTGGATACGTTATTAGTAGCCATTCGAAAAATTGATGGCGAAACCCGTACCCGTTTTAAAGGTACATTTGAATCGGTTAACAGTCACCTGGGGGTGCTGTTTCCGAAAGTTTTTGGCGGGGGACACGCCTATTTAGAACTCACTGGGGAGGACCTGCTCGATACCGGAGTCTCGCTTATGGCAAGACCACCGGGTAAACGCAATGCGAGCGTTCATTTATTGTCTGGCGGTGAAAAAGCGATGACGGCGGTTGCCTTGATCTTTGCAATTTTTCACCTTAATCCAAGTCCGGTTTGTTTGTTGGACGAGGTTGATGCGCCGTTGGATGATGCGAACGTAATGCGCTTTGCCGCGCTCATTAAAGAAATGTCAGCAGAAGTGCAATTCCTTGTGATAACACATAATAAAATCACGATGGAAATGGCGGACTATCTTGTGGGCGTCACAATGCAAGAGCCGGGCGTATCTCGTCTGGTTTCTGTAGATGTGGACGAGGCCACTGCGATGGCTGTTTAGTTGCATTGCAACAGTAATAGTCATTTAGCTGTGGATTAGGTTAAATCATCGCTTGGAGCGATTGAGGAGTCTTTAAATTGGATATCAAAGATTTTATTCTCGTATGTGGTGGGTTACTCATTGTTATGGTGCTTGGGCACGGTTTTTGGATTGCCTGGCGTGCTAAAAATGCTTCTTTGGCGATGGACATCGTGCCGCTAGTGGGCGCTGAAGGTGACGATGAGCCTTGGGCACTATCTGGCGAACTGCCTAATGGCGGTGCACGCTTAAGGCGCGCGTCTTCGGACGACGGGGCGCAGGCAGAGTTGCCTCTGGAACTAAGTGATGCCGCCAAACAGCCACAGGCGTCTTCGGATCAGGCGGACACCCCTGAGCCCTCCTCAACGCAATCAGTTCGCGCGAAAGCGCCGTTTGATCGCCCAAAGAAAATAACCGCGCGCACAAGTTTGGCCGTGAAAGCAGGCCAGTCAACAGGTGGGGGCAGAGTGCGAAGGGTGGCATCACATACCCCGGTTGCTTCCTTGAGCGGTTTGACAAATGCACGTAAAGAGCAACACGCAACTGAAAAGTCGTCGTTTGATGAGTGGCAAGACCGATTAGGTGATGACGACAACGTTTTGCTGATCATCAACGTTTTGGCAAAGCGTGGTCAACGTTTTGACGGTGAACGGTTGGTTGATGCCCTGCGCAGTCAGGGCTTGCGTTATGGAGACAAGAATATTTTTCATCGGGTTGATGCGGTGACCAAGGCCCAGCGCTATAGCATCGCTAATGCGGTCGAACCGGGTACTTTTGATCTCGCAGATCTTGCCGCGATGCGTTCTCCAGGCATCGCCTTTTTCTTGCAGTTAGCGGATTCCGACGATGCACTGGCAATTTTTGAAGATATGCTAAATGCGGCGCATCAGATTGCGAATACCTTAGGTGGAGAAATACGCGATAAGGACATGAGTCTGTTGTCGGGCCAAAGCGTCGAGCATATGCGTCAAAGTATTGCTGACTTTTCACGCCGCAGGCTGGCCAAGCGCGCTTGAATGGAAAGTTCTGATGAGGGGGCGCTGGGGCGGCTGAAGGTCCTAAGAGAGCAGGTTAGCCATCATATTCACTGCTACCATGTGCTAGATCAGCCGGAAATTTCTGATGCTCAGTTTGACGTGTTGTTCGACGAATTGGTGCAATTAGAAACTGATTTTCCTCACTTGCAAACGCCGGACTCTCCCAGCTTGCGGGTTGGGGGTGGCCCATCGATGGCTTTTAAGCAGGTCACGCATGCGGTCCCAATGTTATCTCTTGATAAATGCACAACGGAGATTGAGTTGCGGGATTGGATGTCCCGATCTCAGCAGCGACTTGACACTTCCGAACCCATACAGTGGACCTGCGAGCCGAAAATAGATGGTGTGGCAGTCTCACTTGTCTATGAGCATGGTCGTCTTGTCTTGGCCTCAACCCGAGGCGACGGTCATTCTGGTGAAGACATCACCAGCAATGTAAGAACAATTCGATCTATTCCGATACGACTTCAGGCGCGGGACGTACCCCAAAGATTTGAGGTTAGGGGTGAAATTTATATCCCACTGAATGATTTCGTTCGCTATAACGCTGAAGCGGAAAGAAACGGGGTTAAACCGATGATTAACCCGCGCAACGGAGCGGCCGGAAGTCTGCGACAACTCGACGCAAGGATTACCGCGGCGCGTCCCTTAACGATGTTTTGCTATAGCCTGGGCGCGGTAGATGATGACTGGCAGCCAGAAACGCATATGGAAGTTATTGCACAATTTGCGACTTGGGGGCTGCGGGTTAATCCATTGATGCAATCAATCGATGATTTGGCAGCGGGGATGGCGTATGTAGAGAAGATTTCCAATTTTCGATCTCAGTTGGGATACGATATTGATGGTGTAGTTTTTAAAGTGAATCGACTAAGTCAGCAACGGCGTTTGGGTGCTGTTACCCGCAAGCCGCGATGGGCGATCGCGTATAAATACCCCGCCGAAGAAGTCGTTACTCAAGTGGAAAATGTCGAATTTCAAGTAGGGCGCACCGGGTCGATTACGCCTGTTGCGCGGTTGCAGCCGGTTTTTGTGGGTGGTGTTACGGTATCCAATGCCACGTTGCATAATATGGATGAGATCACTCGATTAGACCTAAAGGTTGGTGATTGGGTGATGGTTCGTCGTGCAGGTGATGTCATTCCCCAAGTTGCAGCGGTGATAGCCAGTCGCCGGCCGGCTGATGCGATTGAGATCATGCTGCCGACGCAATGTCCTTCTTGCGGTAGCCCGATTATTCATTCTAGCGAGGAGTCTGTCGCTCGCTGCAGTGCGGCCAAACAGGCGTGTCCCGCGCAAAGAAAGGAAGCGCTGAAGCACTTTGCGTCGCGTTTGGCGATGGATATTGACGGGCTAGGAGAAAAGCTCTTAGAACAAATGGTCGACATCGGATTGGTCCGTGATGCGGCGGATCTATACAGGTTATCTGCCCAGGAAATCGCCGGATTGGAGCGAATGGGCCAGAAGTCCGCGGAAAACTTAGTCAACGCACTGCAACGCAGCAAGGCCACTACCTTGCCGCGATTTATTTATGCCTTGGGTATACGTGAGGTGGGTGAGGCGACGGCGGCGGCGCTGGCCGGTCACTTTGGGCAGCTAGATCAGATCATGCACGCCTCTGCTGATTCACTGCAGGAGGTGGACGATGTCGGGCCGGTTGTGGCTTCTCGACTTGTCGAATTTTTTGCTAATACGGCGCATTGCGCGTTAATCGAAGGGTTGATTGGGTTGGGTGTTTGTTGGCCCGATGTCGAAGTATCAAGTCCGGCAGAGCTTCCTCTGTTGGGGCAGGTATGGGTATTAACGGGCACCCTTGAAAAGATGCCTCGCCAACAAGCGAAAGCTCGTCTGATTGCTTTAGGCGCAAAGGTTTCAGGTTCGGTGTCCGCGAAAACTCATCAAGTTGTGGCTGGCCCTGGCGCGGGTAGCAAGTTGGAAAAAGCTCAGGAGTTAGGTGTTTCAGTGATCAATGAAACGGAATTTATAGAACAATTACGGACATTGGCTGATGACTGAAAGCATTAAAAGGGCGCGATTCAATAGATGTCTGTGGCCTTATAGATCATTGAGTGCGTTTATTCTCGCTGGATTAATTGTTGTTTTGACCGGGTGTGCTGCCAGTCCGCCGCGCCAACCAAATAATGTATGTGCTATTTTTTCTGAGAAAAGTGGGTGGTACAAGGCTGCGCGCAAAGCTAAGAAAAAATGGGGTGTACCCGTCAATGTGAGTATGGCGTTTGTTCATCGTGAATCTAGCTACGTCGCGGATGCTAAGCCGCCAAGAAAAAAATTGTTAGGGGTCGTTCCTTGGCGGCGCTTGTCGTCGGCCTATGGGTACGCCCAAGCGACTGATGAGGCGTGGGAGGATTACCTCGCGGATACCAATCGTTGGTTTGTAGATCGCGACGATTTTGCCGATGCGATGGATTTTATTGGGTGGTACAACCACCGCTCTAGCAAACAGTTAGGCATCGCAAAAACAGATGCGTACCGTCTGTATCTGGCCTACTACTCGGGTCCAACCGGTTATCGCAAAGGTGTTTGGAAAAACTCCGCGACGATTCAGGGATATGCCCGGAAGGTGCAAAGCCAGTCGAGTCTTTACGCGGCGCAACTTAAACGCTGTGGTCGCAAGGCTTAGGGTTCGGGTTCAGTGCGGTCTAATCAGCAAAGGATTCACCAAACCTATTTTGAAAAACCATTTTCTCTACAGGTTTGCGCGATATCGGCCCATGTCCGCCCAAAACGGGGTATCCCAACGGTACAAACGCTGCGGTATGCCAGTCCGCTGGAATGTTTAATAGAGCTTTGATTTTGGCCTCCTCTAGGCACAGCAGAGTTGTCAGAACACATCCTAGGCCTTCTTTTCGAGCCGCCAACAATAGGTTTTGTACGGCAGGATAAATCGACCCTCCTCCAACAACACTGGTTCGATCAAGCTGTGCGTCGGTGACTGTGATGTGCTCAAAGTTAAAACAAAAAACACAGATGATAGGCGCTTCGTGCATATGGTTTGCGAGATAGGTGCCGGACTCCAATGCTTTGCGTGCGCTATTGGCGCTCTCAATTGGCATGTTTTGCAGATGAGCTTCATACCCAGGAATGTACGAGCGCCAATGTGGCTTATACAAGTCCGCCATTTTTTGTTTTAGATGGCGGTCATTGACCGCAATAATGCGCCATGATTGATGATTGCCGCCGGTGGGCGCCCATGTCGCCGCGGTGAGCACACGCGCGAGCACTGCCTGCGGAATAGGATCCGGCTTGAGCCTGCGTACGGCCCTTAAGGTTGACATCGCTTGGTATAGCTCCATTTCAATAATCCCCTGTCTGGATCGCTTTTAAATACAGGTTATGAGTTGTCATAACTGACTCCCATGCCTGCTCGTGCATCGTTGCTCACCCCATATTGAGCTATGGGATAACGTAGTCCGTTTTTTGCCAGCGCTGCAAGTCCAATAATAATCTTTGGCAGATAAGACGGTGGAAGTGCGATTAAAAGTTCATCCTCCATAACACCGCCATAGCGACGTTCGGCGAAGCAGGGAATTGATAGGGATGGCTCACCAGTGGCCAAAGCCCGGCCCCAGGAATCCGCGCATGAGGACTCCCCAACGCAACCCCACTCGAGTTTTTTATATCCCGTCCACTGCAGCCCGTTGATGAGGATGATCATTTGCGCTGGCGTGGCATAAATTAAACAGATGTCAGGGGGTGCCAAGCGCCCGCTGGCGAGGGGGCTCACGGCCATGGCCGTATATTTGCCGTAGGGGACAACGTCCATGGCATCTTGATGTCGTGCGGCATCTTCTGCTGTCTTGTACCAGACGCCTGTCATGCGTTCGCCGGAAAGCCACGTATCGCTGCGCGGATGCAGTCCAATCACAGTGGCGCACTGGGCGCCGACCAAGTCGTCTGCGGTGATACCTACCGTCCAGCCGTTACGAGCCGCCTGACCCACAATCTGATCTGTTGTATGAATATTTTTAGGGCGACGAATACGCGGGATAGCTTCCATTTCTTCGGTTTGTGTAAATAGTTTCATACCAATCGGGGTTGTGCGCAGGCGCAAATATTGGTTTAGTTCTGAGACGATTGAGGCGCCGTTAAAGGCGGATAAATCGGAGGTAATCAAACCCGAGGGGTTGGCTTTTGAGACAGATTCCTTTTGCATTGTTCAACTCCCGAGCGTGGATTGCTGGATTGGATCGATGTGAGTGCGGCGAACAGGTATTTTGTTATGGTGGAACACATGAGCTGCAGGTCAAGGTATCAAATATAGAGTGTTCTGCGGATTGAGTCTTGTTCATTTACACAAGTGGCTCATGGGGCGACTGCCATCAGCGGTGCGGAGGGATTTTAAAAAGTGATGTTTAGAAAAAATGGCGACTGCACTTAAAAGTTATCGAGGCCTGCTGGGGATCCTTGCTGCGGGTATCGTGTTTATTGCGTTGCTAATTTGGTGGGTTGGACCTGCGATTGTGCGCTTGGCTATTATAGACGAGCGCCGTAACTTGCCATTTACGCAGCTAAGCTTTGCGCGTGCTGAAGATCTTGACGTTTACCGCGCGCGCTTTCAAAAACCGCTAGCGTCGCTGGTGGCCAGTGAACAGGGTGTCATGCTGGACAGTTACCATTTGGTGCACGTGATAGATGGAGAACAAGCCGATGAATGGCCGATTCTAAATCGCACGGACATGTTGCAAGCAACAGATTTGGTCAACTTGGTTACTGGGTCCCCTTATCGCTTAATGCAACGATACGTGGACGGACTAGAGCTTTTGCAACTGGGTGGGTTTGTAGTTCCGGCATCGAATTGGCGTAAATGTATTGTTGTTATCATTTCGCAGAGTCTGACGGGCACGGGGCCTGATTCACTGTTGCCGGTGGTGTCCTTAATTGACCCGGCTCAGGGTCAGCTTGTTTGGGATACACCGGTTATAGCCACTCAGTTCAATGCGGGTTGGGATAGGGTTGTGGTGGTAGATTTTGCTGAAGTTGACGTTGCGCTGAACTGGCTAAGGTCTGCGCAAATGGTGAATGCGCGAGCGATTAGCAGTTCTAAAAGCAAGCGTTTAGCGACTATTGTTTTTAAGCGCGATTAGGATAAGTTTTCGGGAGCCTTTGCGGATTCCCTGCTTGGGTCGGTAAATACGCTGAAGAAGCATAGAACAGGCATTGCTGCGTCTATGGATTTAGTGGGTGGGGGGAGTCGATTCTAAACTGGCCTCGCTGATGTCGGTGCTGCGACGGATGTTGGAGCAACCGTCGCAGACCGTTCATCAAACCGATACAGCTGCCTGTTTCGGTGATTGGACACCTCACTTGGGCGGCGATGAGTCCAACCCGAGTGTTGCTAGCGGCACTAGATGTCTAGCACGTTAGAGTCTCTGCGGGGGGGCAGGGCGACTAACGAGCCGCTTTATCAACACACTCTACATGCTAACTTTAAGAAAAAGTAAGTTGTAGCAGGCTGATGTAAGGATTGTGGGGCGTTTGTAAATAGAACTCCATAAGTGCTTTGCAGCGTTTGCTATCAGACTGTGGCCTTAAGTCTCGACATATTGTGATCACTCTGTTTTCATTGCGGGCTCACATCGTTAAAGTAGTCGCCATGGCCCAGCGCATGAGGTATGTGTTTGGGTAGTCAATCCCCGTTTGGTCAGAAGGAAAACCATCAATGCCAATGATTCTCAATGAAGAGCAAAATATGCTCAAAGATAGTGCCAAAGACTTTTGCACCAGCAATGCACCGATTGGGCAGTTGCGGGAACTGCGAGACACCGATAGTGCGCAGGGATTTGATTCCGCGACATGGAATGCAATGGTTGAATTGGGCTGGGCTGCTATTCCTTGGGCGGAGGCGCATGGCGGATTGGAGTTTGGATACAAAGGCCTGGGTGTGGTCACTGAGGAGACCGGTAGAACGTTAACTGCAAGTCCTTTGTTTGCATCAGCCTGGGTCGGTGGGACGCTGATCAATGTCGGCGGCAGTGAACAGCAAAAAAGTGAGTTGTTGCCCAAGATTGCTACGGGTGAATTATTGATGGCGTTGGCGCTGGAGGAGGGTCACCGGCATGCACCTTATCAAATTGCGACACAGGCAAGCGCCGATGGAACAAATTTTGTCCTCAGCGGAAAGAAAACTTTTGTGCTGGACGGGCATGTGGCCGGTACATTGATTGTTGCGGCTCGAACTTCCGGTGAAAATAATTCGCGAGATGGGATTAGCCTGTTTTTGGTTGACTCTGCTGCGCCAGGTGTGAGCGTGCTGAGAACAAAAATGGCGGATGCTCGCAATGCTGCCAATATAGAGTTCGCTGAAGTTACGGTTGGTGCCGACTCTTTGCTGGGTGAACTGGGGCATGGTGCTGCCGTCTTAGATGCGGGCTTGGATATAGCACGCATAGGACTGTCTGCGGAAATGCTTGGCGCAACGCAGGAATGTTTTGAGCGTACGGTAAGTTATCTCAAGGAACGAAAGCAATTTGGCGTTGCCATTGGGTCTTTCCAAGCCTTGAAACACCGTGCTGCAAATATGTTTTGTGAAATAGAATTATCCAAGTCTTGTGTATTAGAGGCTTTGACTGCCCTAGATGAAGGGCGTGACGCAGAGGAAGTGGCCAAGTTAGCCAGTCTAACCAAAGCTAAGGTCGGTGAGACGTTCAATTTAGTGTCTCGGGAGGGCATTCAGATGCATGGCGGCATCGGTATGACTGACGAATTCGATATTGGTTTTTTTATTAAACGGGCCGCTGTTTGTGAGCAAACCTTTGGCGATGTCAACTATCACCGCAACCGTTATGGTGAGTTGGAAGGCTATTAGATCGGGCTCGGGCGGCGCCGCTAGAAGCTAGAGGCATACGCCGGATAAAGACGCGATCCAGTCTTCGATCAACGTTAAACCTTCGCGGTGGACACGTGCTCTTCCGAGCTCAGGCATCATTGCTGCTGGATCGGTAGTGGACATTCTGTAGGCTAAAATCGATAACTCTGGATTGCCCGGTACGATGTCATAAAGGTGTCCTCCAGAGCCGCGTCCTGATGCAATAGGGGGTTTACAAACACCCAGATGTGCGGGGTCGCTAGCTTGATGGTCCAGCATTAATCCGGAGGTATCTGCAGCACCGCGGGGATTGTGGCAATGTCCACAGTTAATGTCTAAGTAGGCGCGCGCTCTAAGGTTAAGATCGCCATTATTCTCACCCCAGCGTGCATTGCGTGGTATCAGCGCGGGTTGCGGTGCGCCACTCAGGTCGCCTGATTGTTGCCAGTTGAGCAGTTGGTTGCGGGCGTGTATCGGATGTGGGCGATTTAAATGTCTGGCCTTGAGTCCGATGGGATGTATTGTGCCGTGCGTATGGTTCTCTGCATGGCATCCAGCACATTGATTACGGCTGGGCACCAAATAGTTAAGTTCAGAGCCATCATCGACAGGTAGTGTGATTAAGTCGCCGATGATCGAAAGGTAAGCCTCCCCGTTGCGCCAGATATAAGACAGGGCGTCCCAACCTTGGGGTTGTCGAACCAGCAGTCGGGTCTCGATCAAGCGGTGCACTGACAGGTCTATATCGTGCGGGTTGCCGTTCCAGCTGCTCTGCAGGGCGATCGCCCCGGAGCTATTCACCGGATAAAAGAACGTTTTGCTGATAATGCTGCCGACGGGAAAATCAAACGCGTCGGTGGCGCGGTAGCTAATCGACGTATCGACCGGAAGGTAGAGTGTGCGCAACTTAAGCGCGTAATCGGTAAATAAAGGCGTGTTTAACTCGTATACCTGTTGTTCAGAGGGCAGCCTGATGAGTTGATTGTCGAGTTGCATCAGCCCCCAAGCAGATAATTTTTGAGGATATTCTTGGTCGCCGAAAAACTGCACTTCAGGCGAACGGTGACAGGCGCCCAAAATCACTAGGCATAGCGGTATCAGCCACCGCGCGCAGGTAAATGGGCGCTTCAAAAGCCGAGCTTTAGGTTTGGTGGACAGGGCGAACACAGGTCAACGCGTTATAAAATTGAGATTAGCTAGCATTGGCAAGCGCACCACGTAAAACAATTGCGGGCAACTTGCCGACCTCACAGTCATGAACGGCCATATTCACTTGTGCGCCCTCAAAGTTGTTCCCTGCATCCAGATTCAGTAGCTTGGCTTCGCTGTTGTTTACGCAGATAAAGGGCCCGTCAGTGGCCGCTTCGGGGTTCACAATCCCATCCCAGATGATGTCGGGAAAAGCACCTGTAGGCCCGTAAAGTGCTACGCGGATCTGGTTGAGGTAATCCGCTCCAGGTTTTTCTCCGCCGCCCTGAAAGGTATTGCCATAGATGGAAATATACTCAGGGTAGGGGTCAAATTCCTTTGCTAAGTTTTTCTGACCGGCGTAATTGGCGCTAAAGTAGCTTGAAATGAGAATGTTCGCTGTATCGTTGTCACTGAGTTGGTTGTTGAAAATTTCCACGTTGTCATTGGAGTTAACCAAGATGCCTGAACCTTTGGGCACCCCGGAAACAGCGGTACCAGGGGCGGCGAAGTTCTCTGTATTGTTTCTGCTCACTTGGTTGTTATAAACCCGCGTGCTGTGGCCACGCTGCGGAATCTGGGGCATGTTGAAGACGAGAATACCTCCGGTATTGTTTGTCGCGATGTTATCGTAGACATCAGCGCCGATGGTGTTTTCAACCTCTATACCAGCAACGTTATATTCCGCTCGATTGTTGCGCACGATGACGTTCTTTGATTGACCGACATAAATGCCCGCATCCGAGGCGGCGATGGCGACCGAGCCCTCGATGAGAGTGTTCACGGTTTGAACGGGATAAATGCCATAAGCGCCGTTGTTAACATCTGGGCCGTTGGTCCACTCGGTGCGAATATGCCGGATGATAATGTTTTCGCCCTCGTTAACCTTCAATGCGTCGCCTATGGTGTCCTCGATAGCCAGATCTTCGATGACAAAGTCTGATGCGTTTACTGAGAGGCCTTCAGCGCCGGAGATTTGGCCTTTAAAGCTGAGGATAGATTTGTCCATGCCCTTGCCTCGAATAGTCACACCGTCGGTGTTGAGGGTCAGCGCGCGTTTAAAAGAATGCACACCGGCGGGTACGTCGATAATGTCTCCAGGTTCAGCACTTTCTAGGGCCTCACGAAACTGTTGCACAAAAGCTTCTGAGCTTGCCATTGCCGGGCTGATGTCTGCCCCGGAACTACTTGATGCACTCTCGCCGCCGCAACCAAACATCAATAGGGCGATGGTGAAACTGAGTAGATGAGGACGGTGCATTGGTGTGTTCTCCGTTGGAAAAAGTGGGTTTAACTTACAGCAGCAGGAGGGTGCGGTCTATGGTCCAATAAGCGGCAAGGCAGCCCATTCCCATTGCCCCAAAATAGTTTATTTTGTCGAGTTGAGTGAATCGAGCGGCGATCCAAATAATGCCAGATAAAAATAAAATCACTAGCAACTGACCGAGTTCGATGCCAACGTTAAACAGTAATAAGGCTTGCCATAATGTGTCTTGTGGCAGTCCGACGTCGCGCAGCGCACCTGCAAAGCCGAGTCCGTGAAGCAGTCCGAACAAAAATGCCATTATCCAAGGGCTTGATTGAGTTAGACGCGATCGATGTGCGGTATCCATGGCCAACTCTCTTGCGAGGAATAAGATCGACAGTGCGATGACGGCTTCCACAGGTCCCTGGCCGACTTGGACCCATCCCGAAATGGATAAAGCCAGCGTGATACTGTGCGATAGAGTGAATGCGGTAACGGTTTTAATCAGTAGCCATGGGTCGCGGATGAAAAGCACCAATCCGACAACAAACAGTACGTGATCCAGTCCAGCCAGTAAGTGCTCGAAGCCGATGCGTAGATAGCTCATCGTGGATGATGTTTGGTCAGTCAGATCCAGGCTGGGGTTTTCTGGTCGTAGTATGAAGGCCTTGCTTTCACCATCGAGGTGTTCGATTCGCACCATGACGTCGGTGAGTGTGACAGATAGTCCGTCGATATGGATCAGGCCCTTGTTTAATTCGCAGCGGGTAGTCCAGCGCTGAATAAAAGCGCCAGAGGTGATTTCTGGGGCCGCTTCATCTTTGAGCAAGCAGCCTTCAGGAAACTGCGGCGAGATGGCCAAGCGGCCGCTTTGCACGGCAGGCTGTTTCCATAAGATCGCATAGAAAGAATCACCCTGTTGATCTTTTTTCTCGCTGATTTGAAGGTAGGCGGGGCGAACTTCGTCAGCGACCAACCCGGTACTTAGACAGCAGGCAGATAGACAGATCAGATAAGCCAGTGCGCGCTTAGCGTTCATCTGGATAGATAACGCGATACTTTTCTCTCAACTGGGCATAGTAGCGTTGATTTGCGGTTTCGCGAGCGGTTTGCTGCAGATCTACCTTCACGCGCTCGCGGACCTGTTCGAAGGATTCGATAGCTTCTTCTTGGATGGACGAAATCAGCACTGGGTGCCAGCCATAGGCTGATTTTATGGGGCCCTGCCAGTTGGCAGACTTGGTCAATGTCATGAGTTTGTCGGAAAATTCCTGTCCAAAAAGATCGCGAATTTCTCGAGCAGATCGCAGTGCGTATTCTCGTTGCAGCATAAAAGGATCACCGACTAAGTCGGCCTTTTTGACAGCGCGAACGGCGTCTGCTTGCGCGTCTTGGCGCCGGTCTTTGGAGAAGTATCGATGTTTAAAACTAACGCGCTTTGGACGCATATAGGTCTCGCGATGTGTCTCGTAATACTGCAGCAGTTCGGTTTCGGTAGGCGCCGTCGCGGTTGCAATATCCTCTGTTAAGAACGTTAATTTTTGCACCATACGCCGGCGCACTATCGTATCGTTGGTCTCTAGATCTAGACGCTGGGCCTCGCGATAGTAGATTTCTTCTTTGATGTGTTGCTCTACCAGGCCATTTAATTCTTCACTGCTAGGTGGCCTGCGCATCTGCATGTTCCACTGGTCACTCAATCGCTGTAGCGCCTGAGGACTTAATTCTATTGCATAGGGAATCTCGTCTTCACCGAACCAGTCGGCGATGACAAACAGGCCTGCGCCAGCGAGCAGGAAGAAAACTAAAGGGTCGCGTAACCAGTTCATTAATTCATCTCGAAACCGCCCGCGACATTAAGCGCGATGCCCGTTACGTTAGTTGCAGTTGCCAAGTAGAGCGCAGCGTCACCCATATCGGCGGCGGTCTGTGGTCGGCCCAATGGAATGGTCTTTTGCATACGTTGTTGGAACTCTTCTTCACGTTGGTATTGTTCAGTTGCGTTGGTGGGCAGAAGATGGTCCAACCACATCGCCGTGCCGACCATGCCCGGACAGATAGCGTTGACTCGGATGTTATCAACTGCAAGCTCAACGGCCAAGGATTGCGTAATGCCGATGGCGGCAAATTTAGACCCGCAGTAGGCTGACATATTTGCATAGCCTTGTTTGCCAGCGATCGAGGCGGTATTGATAATGCAGCCAGCGCCAGAACCTCGCAGGTAGGATAGGGCCGCTTGAGTCATCAAGAACAGACCTTTGCTGTTGACAGCAAAGATCTGGTCCCATTTGGACTCGTCAAAGCTATCTACCGGACCACTATCAACAATGCCGGCATTATTGATCAGGATATCTATGCCTGAAAATTGAGCAGCGCATTGTGCAACCGCACTTTCACAACTGCTGCGGTCGGTGACGTCGACATGCACGGCACTGATGTTTTCGCCAGCGGCGAGGGCAGCCTGCAGGTCGTTATCGTCAGCCAGTGCATAGCGCCAATCACCGCTGTTTTTGCGGTCCACGCCGATGTCAGCAATCATCACTTTTGCACCTGCCTCTGCCAAGCGTGCCACAATGCCTGCGCCGATACCGCGCGCACCACCGGTGACAAGCGCCACTTTACCCTCCAGAGGCAGACTCATTCATTTACCCTTGGTAAGCCGACGATGTGGAAAACTTCTCTAGGTGGTAATCAGAATTGCCTAATTGCGCATCAATGACCAGTAGGCGTTTAAAATAATGGCCGATCCGCAGCTCCTCGGTCATACCCATGCCACCGTGGAGTTGAACGGCGTTTTCACCAATTTTCGTCCCTACTTTGCCGATCAAGTACTTGAGCGCGTGGACCGTACGCATCGCCGCAAGACCGCTCTGAGCTACCTCGAGTGTTGCACGATACAGCAGCGATTTGCATTGTTCATATTCCATGAACATGTCGACCATCGCGTGCTGAAGTACTTGGAAGTCAGCCAGTGGGTGATCAAACTGCTCGCGCTCCTGTGTGTAGGTGACCGTGTCTTTGTAGAGCATCTCCATTGCCCCTAAGGCCTCCGCACTTAGCGCCAAAATGCCATCCATTGCGACGTTTTGAAGAATAGCAAAGCCTTGGTCGACTTCACCCAGAACGCGCGTCATCGGTACTCGAACGTTGTTCAGAGAAACTTCCGCGGCGGTTAGACCATCCACCGTAGGGAAGCTTGAACAGTCTAGTCCTTCGGTTGCGGTGTCGATGACAAACAGGGTAATGCCCGTCGTATCTGTTTGGGCGCCAGCAGTTCTCGCGCTAACGATGAGCTGCTGTGCCGAACCTCCATTTTGGACCATTGATTTATGGCCGTTGAGAATGAACATATCTCCGTCGACTTTGGCGCGAGTGGTGATGTCGTTGAGGTCAAAACGGGCCTGTTCTTCGGCATAGCCAAAGGCCAGCTGACAACGACCTTCGATAACAGCGGGCAGAATTTCTTGTTTGAGCTGGTCGCTACCACCCAAGATGAGCGCACGGGCGCCTAAAACTATGCTCGCGTAAAAAGGCTCTAAAACCAACCCTTTGCCAAATTGTTCCATGATTACCATGGTGTCGATTTGATTGCCGCCGAAGCCGCCTTCAGCCTCAGGCAAGGTGAGGCCAAGCCAGCCCAGCTCTGCGATGGTGGCCCAATGCGCGTCGCTGAATGCCTGACCGCTTGCGATGATCGATTGCCGGGATTCAAGGGTATAGCGGTCAGACACGAAACGTGCAACGCTGTCTTGAACCAATTGTTGTTCTTCGTTTAGGTTGAAATCCATGGTTTTCGCTTACTTCCCCGACTTTTTTATGCCCAAGACGTTCTTGGCGACAACGTCCTTTTGCACTTCGCTTGCGCCCCCGTAAATGGTGTATGCACGAGAGGACAGATAGCCAGACATTCCAGCTCTGGCAAAGGAGTGACCAACGGGTTTTGCGCCCCAAGCGGCAGAATAGATGCCGCCGGCTTCGACGGTGAGTTTCTGAATACGCTGCTGAATTTCTGTGCCTTTGAGTTTCAAGATGGAAGATTCAGGTCCCGGGTTATGCCCCCCGGCTGCTGCTGCCAGCGAGCGTAATTCTGTGAACTCGGTGGCCATTAGATCTACTTCTAATTCGGCCACTTTGGTGCGAAACGCGGGTTCGTCCATTAGCGTGCCGTTGCCGCGTTTTACGCCTTTGGCCTGCTCTTTTAGCGATTCTAAAGCCACCAGTGATCGTGAAATTCCGGCCAGACCGGTGCGTTCGTGCTGCAGCAGACCTTTTGCATAGGTCCAGCCTTGATCGGCTTCACCAACACGATTTTCTACGGGTACTTTGACGTCTGTGAAGTGCACCATGTTAACCGAGTGGGCACCTCCCAAGGTGATGATCGGCTTTACTTCGATCCCGGTCTGTTTCATCGGAAACAGTAGAAAGCTTATTCCCTCTTGTTTTTTGCCGGTATCGCTGGTGCGAACTAAGCAGAAAATCCAATCTGCAATATGCGCCAGGGTAGTCCAGATCTTAGTGCCGTTGACGATATAATGTTTACCATCTGGCGTCAGCTGTGCCTTGGTTTTCAGGTTGGCCAGGTCTGATCCAGCGCCGGGCTCAGAATACCCCTGACACCAGTTGACTTTGCGGTCTCGGATAGCGGGTAGAAATCGATCCTGTTGCTCCTGACTGCCGTAATTCATCAGCACCGGTGCGAGCATGGATAGACCAAAGGGCAGATCCCACGGCGTGACGGACACAGCCGTTTGTTTTTCCCAAATATAGTGTTGGGTGGGAGACCATCCAGGTCCGCCAAATTTTTCTGGCCACTTTGGAATATCCCATCCGCCTTTTGCGCGGGCGAGCTTGAACCAGTTGAGACGCCATTTGTTGTAGTCGCCTTGTTTATAGGCGTTTTCCTTCAAGAAATTGCGAACTTCGGATTGAAAAGATAAATCCTCAGGACTGAGTTCGATGTCCACCGTTGCGCTCCGTTTGGGTTGCGGGATTGACATAGTTTACCGGTTTGATCTGGTTAAGTTAAGAAGCAGGCGCTGACATGTTAAGTTACGGCATGTAAATCAACCCAACCCAACCTGGAGAATAATTTGAGCTACCAAACCTTGTTGTATGAGGTCAACGACGGAGTCGCCACCGTCACCTTTAATCGGCCGGAGGCAGCCAATGCGATGTCGCCCCTTTGTGCCAAAGAGCTAAATGCGGTCTCGTTGAAGATTGAAGCTGACGCAAGTGTCCGTGCGGTTGTTTTAACGGGAACCGGTAAAATGTTTTGTGCAGGTGGTGATTTGGCGGCCTTTGAAGCTGCTGGTGAGGGCGCACGGTCCATGATTCTGCAAATGACGGGTGATCTCCATTTGGCGATTTCAAGATTGACGCGAAATGCAGCGCCGGTCATTGGCGCAATTAACGGAACGGCCGCCGGTGCCGGATTCTCCATGGTGATGATGTGCGATTTGGTTATTTCAGCTGAAAGTGCCGTGTATACGATGGCGTATACGGCTGCGGGGCTATCTCCAGATGGCAGCTCCACCTACTTCATGCCGCGCAAAATAGGTGACCGTCGTGCGCGCGAATTGATGCTGACTAATCGACTCCTCAAATCACAGGAGGCATTAGATTGGGGGGTTGTGAATCAGGTTGTGGCAGACGAGGAACTCATGTCGGCGACTTCGGCTTTGGCGCAGAAAATTGCGCGGGGTCCAACCCAAGCATTTGGTCAGGTAAAGGCACTTCTAAATAGCAGCTTTGACCAGAGCCTAGAGACGCAGATGGAACTGGAGGCACGAGCGATTGCCGGTTTAATAGGCTCCGCAGATGGTCAGGAAGGCGTCAACGCCTTTCTTAACAAGCGTAAGCCTGAGTTCAAAGGCGCCTAGAGAGATTCTGCCGCCAGTCTCATTTTAGTGGTGGGCGGGCAATTCTGACACCCACCACGATGAGTCCAAGTGCCGCAAACGTCCAGACGTTGATGGGTTCTTCTAGGATATTTTGCATCAGCAGCAGCGAGATAAACGGAGATAGAAAAATCAGTTGGCCCAGGCGCGCGGCGTGTTGGGTTAACCGCAGGGCGCGTTGCCAAAGCAAGAAGGTGAATCCCATTTCGATACAGCCAACCCAAGCACCGTAGGCGAGGGTTTTCGCTGATAAATGGGGAAATCCGGGACCGAGCCAGCAAACCAAAGCGATACCTGGTAGAGCGACGCTGAAGCTCCAGAACATAATAGGGGCTGGAGGGCTGGAGATGCGGGTATTGATCAGCCAGTAGGTGGCCCACAATAAGGTGCTTAAAAGCGCAAAGGTAAGGCCTAAACCGTTCCATTTGGTAGTTTCAGCTGATGCGCTGGTCATGAGTAGGACCACAACCCCGAAATAAGAGACGATCATTCCTGACATCATTTTGCGGGTGAGCGGTTGTTTGAGAATAGGGATCGCCAGCACCGCCAATGTGATTGCCCAGGTATAGTTCAAAGGTTGGGCGATGTGCGCGGGGAGACGGTCATAGGCGCCGAACAACAAGAAGTAGTAGGCAAATGGATTGATCAGGCCCAACACAACAATCCAACACCGATCGCCGCCGGCCAAGGCCCATTGTTTGCTCACGGTGCAATACAACAAGAAAATCAGCCATGAAATGCTGGTGCCCAGTAGGAGCAGCTGGGCGATGGTCATTTGTGCCAGACCCAACTTAAAACCAACAGCAACCGTTGACCACAGCAGCACAGCGGCCAGTGCGTAGCCCATTGCTTTTGTCTCATCCGAGCGGTTTGCTTCCATGCTTGGACTATACCCGCTAGAGTGGCCAACCGGTTAACCGTGACGGACTTTTGATGATTTGTGACGATGCGTTAAGACAACAAATTCAAAATCATTTACAACAATTTCAGGTCCGTTCAAACAACGATGCGTCGTTGCGCCGTGCCGCGGTGGCGCTCGTTGTGACGGACGTTGGCCCCGGTGCCGATCTGCCAGGTTTTGTGCAAACCGATCATTGGTCGTCGGAGGCGGCGCTGATCCTAACTCGTCGGTCGGCCGCGTTGCGGCACCACCCTGGGCAATGGGCCTTGCCCGGCGGGCGGGTCGATCCCGGAGAAACCTATACTCAAACCGCGCTCCGAGAAATGCATGAGGAGGTCGGTGTAAATCTAAGCGAAGCTCGGGTACTTGGTGTCCTAGACGATTTTATGACCCGATCTGGATTTGCCATGACACCCGTAGTCGTGTGGGGGGGTGCCCGCCTGATGGCTAGTCCCAATCCTGATGAGGTCGCCAGTATTCATCGTATTCCACTGCGTGAATTTCTGCGTGACGATGCGCCATTGCTGGATAAGGCAGCGACAAGTGAACATCCGATATTGCGCATGCCTGTCGGAGAAGATTATATTGCTGCACCGACGGCGGCGTTGCTCTACCAGTTTGCGCAAGTTTGTCTGGTAGGCCGGGAGATTCGAGTGGCACATTTTGAGCAACCCGAATTTGCATGGCGATAACCGCAGCAAGAGAGACCGGCAACGGATAGAATAGTTTCAATGCATAAAAAGGAAAAAATATGACCATTCAAGAAGGCGAAAATTTACCTGCGGCAACGCTACATACCATGCAGGACGGACGGCCCGCGCCGGTCACGACACAAGACCTGTTTGCTGGGAAAAAGGTTGTCTTGTTTGCCGTCCCGGGCGCGTTTACGCCAACCTGTTCACAGGCGCATCTGCCGGGTTACGTTGTTAATGCAGATGAAATACTAGCCAAAGGCGTTGATAGTATTATTTGTCTCTCGGTGAATGATGCGTTTGTCATGGGCGCTTGGGGAGCAGGTGCAAACGCCGAAGCCTTGCTGATGGTCGGCGATGGTAATGGCGACTTCACCAAGGCAATCGGGCTTGAAATGGATGGCAGTGGATTTGGCCTGGGCGTGCGTTCGCAGCGTTACGCGATGGTGGTAGACGATGGCAAGGTGACAAAGTTGGCTGTTGAGGCGCCCGGTCAGCTGGATGTGAGTGCTGCAGAAGCTATTTTAGCCTCACTTTAGGTTTGACGTTGGTTAATCAATACAAACGATGCGAATCGGGCCGGCATGATGCCTGAAATCCGTGGGTTAGGTGACAAAGTTGCTTTAATCACCGGCGGATCGGGTGACATTGGTGGTGCAATTGCCGCGGGCCTTGCGGACGCCGGTGCGACGGTGGTGATCACTTACGTTGGTGCCGAGTCGTTAGCAGAGCAAGTGGTTGAGTCTATTGCTCAAGCTGGGGGATGCGCTGAGAAAATACAGTTGGATCAACGCGATCCTGAGGCCATTGACGCTTGCATCGCTGATGTTGCGCAGCGACATGGGCGCTTGGATATATTGGTTAACAATGCCGCTTGGAACGTCGGCATACCTTTCCCAGATTTGCAGGCACTCACTCCCGATTTATGGGACCGGGTAATGGAAACAAATTTGCGCGGTCCTTTTTTGCTGGCGCGTGCGGCGGCGCCGTTGCTTAAGGCGAGCGGGCAGGGGCATATTGTAAATATTTCCTCAGCAGGGGGTATTAGCCCTGGTAGCAGCAGCATTGCCTATTCTTCCAGCAAAGCAGGTTTGAACCACCTCACCCGATGTTTGGCGGTGGCGCTAGCACCTGAAGTCGCGGTGAACTGCATTGCGCCAGGACTGGTCGAGGCGACTCGGATGGCCAACCGCTTGCCGGAAGCAGTCGCACGCGGGGCGCGGCGGCAGGCTGTTTTGGGTCGAGTGGGTCAAGCCAGCGATATAGCCCAACAGGTTTTGTCTTTTGTTTTGTCGATGTCTATATCGGGTCAGACAATTGTAATTGATGGTGGTATGCCCGGAGCCATGCGTTAAGTGACTGACGCGTCAAATATCTGCATTTTCGCAGGCTCAAGTGAGGGGCGATTGCCAGCTTATGCACAGGCGGCTCATGAGCTCGGCGTAGAAATCGCCAGCCGGGGTTATGGCGTGGTATACGGTGGTGCGTCGGTCGGTTTAATGAATGCAGCTGCCGAAGGTGCTTTGCAAAGTGGCGGCCGAGTGATCGGCATTCTCCCAAAGTCAATCGAGCGCATGGAGGTCGCCCATCGGGGATTGACGGAGTTGCGCATTGTCGAGTCGATGCATGAGCGCAAGGCACAAATGGCTGCGTTGTCGAAGTGTTTTGTGGTGTTGCCCGGTGGGATTGGCAGTCTGGAAGAATGTTTCGAAGTCTGGACTTGGTCCCAGTTAGGTATTCATCGAAAATCGATTGGGCTGTTGAATGTTGAAGGTTATTACGACCAGTTGGAAGCTTTTCTGGATTTTGTTGTTGCAGAAGAATTCTTAAGTCTCGAGCAGCGTACAAGGCTGCTGTCCTGCGCTGATCCGGCGCAGCTTATCGACAATTTGCTGCGGCAAGACCAGCAGTAAGAGAATGCCGGCTAAAGGCAGGGACCGCCCGGTTCTTGTTAGCGTTCAAACTCGGATGTTTTGTCAAGCAGAGTGTCTCGCGCGTTGCCGATAGGCCTGATAAGGGCTTCTTGAGCGGCTGTTGCCACCAGATCGCCCTGTCGGTTGAAAAAGTGCCCCCTGACAAAACCTCGTGCGCCGCTGGCGTTTGGAGATTCTTTAGCAAATAGTAACCATTCGTCGGCTCGAAACGGTCGGTGAAACCATAGACTGTGATCAAGGCTGGCACCGCGGATTGTGTCTCGCATGGTATTGCGCCCATGAGGTAGCATCGCGGTAGACATGAAATCTAAGTCTGACATGTAGGCTAAAAGTGCAATATGAATCTCGGGATTGTCCGGCAGCGCGTTCCGAGTTTTGAGCCAGGTATGTTTGAAGGGAGGGTGTTCTTCGGTGTCTGTCATCAGTATGCGTTCAACCTGACGAGAATCGATTGCTTCAAAGCGAAAGGCAAAACGCGCAATCTCCGGTCTTTCTAGGGCCATGGCTTTGTAGGCTTCCAAATCGCTGCGCAAAGACTCAGGTGGTGGTACATCGGGCATGGGCTGTGAGTGTGTCTGACCCTCTTCGTGCTTCTGCCAAGAACATGCCAAGGTGAAGATTGCTCTGCCGTGCTGAATCGCTGCAACACGACGTGTACTGAAAGAACGGCCGTCGCGGATACGATCTACTTCATACAAAATAGGTACTTGCCAGTCACCGGCGCGAAGGAAATACGCGTGCATGGAGTGCAGTTGGTGAGGTGCTTCAACTGTACGATAAGCAGAAGCGAGCGCTTGCGCGAGAACTTGCCCGCCAAAAACATGCTCAGAATTATGGTTCTGGCCCCGGTAGAGATTTTGTTCGATGGTTTCAACATTGAGAATGTTAAGAATTTCTTGAAGAACAGGATTCATATAAGCACTGTTACATTGCTGAGTATTTGGCACAATAGGTATTGTAGAGGATCGCAGATCAGTTTTTCCTCGAAATTACCCGCTTGCGGTATTGTGATTGATAAAAGGTTTTGGTTATGGCGTTAGAAGTGCATCAAATTGCGTGCTTAGAGGACAATTATGGTTTTCTGATCCACGAGCCGATCAGCAAATTCACTGCCACCATTGATACGCCAGAGGTGGGCCCGATCAACGATGCTTTGGCGGCCAAAGGTTGGCGTTTGACGCACATCCTCAACACCCACCATCATTTTGACCATGCCGGCGGCAATGAGGCGTTAAAAAAACAGTGGGGGTGTACGGTTGTGGGTGCTGAAAATGACGCAGCACGAATACCAGGTATTGACTCTCGAGTGAGGGACGCAGACAGATTTGAGTTCGGTGAGACTTACGCACAAATTTTTGAGGTGCCAGGGCATACGAGCGGGCATATCGCTTTTTATTTCCCAGATGAGGGGATGGCGTTTGTTGGGGATACTTTATTTGCGTTGGGGTGCGGCAGGTTGTTCGAAGGGTCCGCACCACAAATGTGGTCGAGTTTAGAGAAGTTGCTTGCGTTGCCTGACGATACGCAGATTTTTTGCGCACATGAATACACTCAAGCCAACGCGGCTTTTGCGTTGAGTGTTGAACCTGACAATCCAGCTCTGGTGTCCAGAGTTGCGCAAATCGAAGCGTTGCGGGCGCGGGGTGTACCGACCGTGCCTACGACGATGGCGCTAGAGCGAGCAACAAACCCGTTTCTGCGCGTGGATAGCCTCTCGTTGCAAAAAAACCTCAATTTGGTCGGTGCTGATCCGGTCGCCGTATTTGCGGAAACACGCAAGCGTAAAGACCATTTTTAAGTACAGTTAGTTTGCAAACTAACAACGGTGCCGGTTTTGCGCTCGGTGCGTTTACCATTTGGGGTTTTGCGCCGGTATATTTTATGTGGGTTGATTTTGCCGCGCCGCTTGAGGTTCTAGCGCATAGAATTGTTTGGGCCATCCCTTTGTTGTTGTGCCTAATTACAATCACCCGACAATGGCCCGCAGCGCGTCAACTTGACCGCAGGCAAATATCAGTTCTGGCGTTATGTTCGTTGTTGTTGGCGACCAATTGGCTGATTTTTATTTTTGCGGTGCAAAGTGGTCGCATTGCAGAAACCGCTTTGGGATATTTCATAAATCCGCTTGTCAGTATCGTGTTGGGCGGATTATTTCTGAATGAGAAACTTCGGCGATGGCAATGGGTTGCAGCGGCTATTGCCGCGCTCGGTGTTTCTTTTGAGCTGTTGAAGCTCGGTCAACTGCCTTGGTTGGCATTGACTCTGGCATTTTCCTTTGGATTTTATGGGTTGCTGCGTAAACAGTTGGGTCTGCCGTCGTCTGTGGGTTTGGGTATCGAAACGGCAATTGTAGCGCCTGTTGCAGCCGGCTATCTTATCTATGCATATGGGTTTACCGATGCCGTTGAGCGAGACTTGCAGCAAACTTTGCAGTTGGGTTTGGGTGGGCTCGTGACAGTGGCGCCGTTGGTGCTTTTTGCCAGCGCTGCCATTCGGATGCCGCTGACGACGCTGGGCTTTTTTCAATATCTAGCGCCCTCATTATCGTTATTGCTTGCGGTTTTTTATTTTGAAGAGGCGGTGTCCAGCGCGCGCTGGGTGAGCTTTTCTCTGGTGTGGTTCGGGCTTGTTATTTTTTCCGTAGAAGGCTTGTACGTTTATCAGCAACACAGAGCACGGCAGTTGCCCCGCAATTAGTTATGAGCGAAGGTTATCGGTTGATATCTTTGGCGGCTAATATTGCTTCCTGTAGTGAGGCGACAGTGCGGATCCAAGGGTTAAGGTTGCGCATAGAGCCAGACAGAGAGGCAACTGCGAGTTCGGCTTTATCCTTTGTTTCGTACACACCCAGAATCAAAACGTAAAAGATTGCTTTTCCACTGCGGACGCGGGTTGCGGATAAGCCAATTAATCCATTCTCAAGCGCATAGGCCTCTAATGTTTCTCTGTCGCTGACGGCAATGAGTTGAACGGCAAAGTAATCTGGCGGAATATCAAGTAGCGGCACAGCCTTGCCTGGGCGGAAAGACAGGGAAATATAAGGTGGTTCGGGTGTAGCTGACGGCGCGACTGGCGAATTCTGGCCGCTTGCAGGCGACTGAGGAGGCGTTGGTCGTGGCCTGGCTGGGGCAGCTGCAATCGCAGGGGCAGGCGGCGAGATTTGGTCATTAGTCGCCGCGGATGCGGATGGCGGCAAGGGCGCAGGTTTAGGGTTTTTGGCCAAAGTTTCACTTTGGACACAATTCCAAGCATCAGGGTTGTCCCCAGGTTGGCAAAACCAAGGGGTCTTGCGGTCATTGGCGTTGGCATTGGCGGTGTTAGGAACTTTACTGCTGCAGCTTGCGAGCAACCCAAGGAGCGCAATAAGCCAGAAATGAGTTTTAAATGCCATGCAAAGCCTGTGTCGGGATGAGACCCCGTCGCCTCCAGCGACTGTGAGCGTTTAGTGGAGCTATCGGACAATTCTCACTTAAACATTTTGCGGGCCTAATGTGCAACTCTTTGTGTACTACCTAAATCCTCTGATGCAGTCGTACCCGTAAAACCAGTCAATATTCTGCATCGCAATTTCAGGTAAAAAACGTGCCGAGACTGCCGCTTTAATGTGTTTTAGAAACCGTTTGTGAGGCTGCGTGAGGTTTTCGCGCTTGGCCACGGAGCGGCCGTGCGCTGCAATCTTGCGTGCGCGAGGTTGACGATACCTAACGTATTGCTGCAGACCATCGTCAATATCTTCTTCATAGTTTTCCAGCATTCGGCTCAATACCCAAGCATCCTCCAAACCGCAGGCGGCGGCTTCGAGCAAATATGGATTGGGGCTGCTGCAGGCCTCTCCCAAAAAAACCAGTTTGCCCGCACGCCAATGTTCTCGAATCAATATTTGAAAGGGGTTAAACATACCCACCGGTTGTGATTGTTTTATGGCCTCTCTCAACATTGGGTGCCATTGGTGCTCTTCAGGTGGTTGGTTTGCGGGTGCCGCCACCAGTATATGTGTTGCTGTGCGCGTACTGAATTGCCATGCGGTTTGCTGTTGATTCAACCAAGTGATATTGGCATGACTTTGTTTGACGTTTAAGGGCATAGCGGCATGCCAGAGTGTGTGGCTCATGGTGACCTCGAGCTGAGCCTGCGGGCCGCAGTCTGCTACCAGGCTGTGGTTGGTTTCAAGATCGTTCAGGGTTGGATAGTCCAACGGTGGATCATCCAGTGCTAATAAATCGGTCCAATGATGGTTTTCGATGTTCATCATAGGTGCGCCATAGCGCGCCTTGGTGAAATCCCCGAGTGGCAATTCGGTTAACAGAAAGCCCGAATTTGCGAAGCGTACTTGCTGCCGGTTAGGTTGGTGCCCCAGGTCTAGTAGGGCCTCGCCACCACCCAGTGTGTTGATGATCCGTGTCGTATTTGCAGCAATTGGGTTTGCCGGAAATTCAAGGGGCGTCGCCTGTGCGCTGCGTGGCGCTGACTTGAACCACGTGACGTTTTCAAAGCCCGCCTTTTTGCTCGCGAGAAGCAGGCCTCGAGCGGTTGGTGTATTCCCCAAAACGGCCACCGGGTACATTAACTCCGCCGCCAGCGTGTTCCCTCACGTAGGTCTTCAAGTTCGATTCCCGCAGCAGCCAAGAGGTCGCGGATTTGGTCCCCGCGTGCAAAATCTTTGTTTTGCCTTGCGATATTTCGAGCTTCAATGAGGTCATCAATTTCACTATTAGACAGTGACTGGCTGCCACCTGCGGTGAAGTAGGCGTCGGGATCAGTGTTTAGCAAACCCAGTAACCAGCCTCCCGCCCTTAATGCAGTGCGCGCCCGTTGAACAGCCTCTGGGTTGACTGCTTTTTGTAGCTCTGCCGCCAGTTCGTGCATGGCAGCGAGAGCTTCGGGGGTATTGAGATCATCCAGCAGGGGGCTGACAACTGTTTTGGGAAAAGCCTCAATGGACGTTTGGCTAAAATCAAGCGGCTCATCAAGCGTTGCGGGGTTGTCGCGAAGGGCTTGGTAGAGGCTGGCGAGGCTTGCTTGGGCTTGCGCAACGAGGTCTTGCGACCAAGCCAAGCTAGAACGATATTGACCGGATAAAAGGGCGTACCTTAATACCTCGCCAGAGTATTGTTTAGCCAAAGCATTTATGGTCTGTACATTGCCGACGGATTTGGACATTTTTTCCTGACCCATCGTCAGCATATTGTTGTGTATCCAATAACGGACATACTCGGTGCTGTGATTGGCGCAACGACTTTGCGCCGCTTCGTTTTCATGATGTGGAAAGGTCAGGTCAGATCCACCGCCATGGATGTCAATGGTTCGACCCAGGTGTTTGCGAATCATCGCTGAACATTCGATATGCCAACCGGGGCGTCCGATACCCCACGGACTTTCCCAACCGGGTTGTTCGGCGGTAGAGGGTTTCCAAAGTACAAAATCTTTAGGGTCTTTTTTGTAGGGAGCGATTTCAACTCTTGCGCCGTCAATCATGTCTTGCAGGCTACGGCCGGATAAACTGCCATAGTGCGGGTCTGATGGCACATCGAACATAACGTGGCCGTCGTTTGCGTAGGCGTGCCCGTTATCAATTAACTGCGAGATCATGTCGATCATCTCGGTTATGTGGTGTGTTGCTCGCGGTGTTATATCTGGTTCAGTGACCCCTAAATAGGCCATGTCGGTGTTGTAGGCTTGGGTGTAGCGATCTGCTAAAGCTTGGATCGATTCCCGATTAGCCAGTGCGGCTGCGTTAATTTTATCGTCGATATCTGTGATGTTTCGCGCATAAATCACGCGTGGATAGAGCTTGCGCAGCAAGCGAACGAGTACGTCAAAAACAACTCCTGGACGGCCGTTGCCGATGTGGACATAGTTGTAAACTGTAGGGCCGCAGACATAGACGGTGACCCGGTGCTCATCCAGGGGTTTAAAAAGTTCTTTTCTGCCGCTGAGCGTATTGTGCAGATACAACTGATGCATGGTCGTTATCGCTGGGGGATTCTGGCGGCGCAGTATAGTTCAGGCCAACGTGGAAACCTAGATCGGTTAGCTTTTGACCGATACTTCGTCTTTTTCCACGCGTAAATAAAAACAGCTTGGACGATTGGTGTGACACGCAGGACCGGTTTGCGCGACGGATATCAAAATGGCGTCGGCATCGCAGTCAAAAGTCATCTCTACCAGTTCCTGAACGTTGCCAGAGGTTTCTCCTTTTTGCCAATAGGTTTGCCGACTGCGGGAAAAATAGCAGACCAGACCCTCGTCTAAGGTTCGCTCAACGGCGTGACGATCCATCCACGCGAGCATGAGCACTGTTTTTGTCATGTGGTCCTGGGCAATCACTGGGATTAGGCCCTGCTCGTTAAACGGTAGCGCATCGAGCACTTTGGCCAAAGGCACGCGAGTGCCACTTGCTGCGCCTTCTAGTTCTTTAAACAGGGTCATAAGTGTCTTTCAAATAGGCGTAAACCGCGCGCAGTGCCAGGGCTTCGCCACCCTCTGGTCGACCAGGTCTGGCGCGAACGTTAAAGGCCATGATGTCAAAGTGCATCCACTTTTGCGTGCCGATGAATTTTTGCAGGAACAATGCAGCGGTTACGGCTCCGGCGTAGGGTGAAGCGGCAGAATTCACCAGATCAGCGACCTTAGATTCCAACATATAACTATATTCCTGATGCAGCGGCATGTGCCAAACAGGGTCGTCCTGGATCTGGCCGCAGGTGTGTATCGCATTGGCCAAGGCGGTGTCATTGCTAAACATTGCGGCGACCTCAGCACCAACTGCTGAACGTGCGGATCCGGTCAAAGTAGCATAGTCAAAGATCAATTCGGGTTCGTCTTCGCAAGCGATGGATAATGCGTCACACAGCAGCAAACGACCCTCTGCGTCGGTATTGTCAATTTCAACTGTTAAGCCTTTATGTGTGTGGACGACATCACCAGGTCGAAAAGCATTTCCCGCAATGGCGTTCTCAGCTGCAGGCACGAGTAAACGCAGGCGAATCGGCAATGCCTCGGCCATGATGAGGTATGCCAGACCGATTGCCGTTGCGGCGCCGCCCATGTCTTTTTTCATGGTACGCATCCCGGATGCGGGCTTGAGGTTAAGTCCGCCGCTGTCGAATGTCACACCTTTACCCACTAGCGTGACTTTGGGGTGATCAGCATGACCCCACTGCAGATCTATCAATCGAGGACCATCTGTCGCCGCGCGGCCAACAGCATGAATTGCGCCACAGTTGTTGTCCAGCAGAGCATCTCCCTCTATAACGTCGCAGTCCGCGCCAAATAAGTCGGCCAAAGCCTGAATTTCTGCTTGTAGATGAGACGGTGCCATGTCTTGTGCGCTGGTATTGATCAGGTCTCGGGTCAGGCTGATCGCTTCCACATGGTTGAGAATTGAGCTGGTATTGTTGGCTGGCGGCATAACCAACCGGGCCGCTGAGCGTTTAGCGGTTTTGTAGCGATTGAATTGGTAGGCGCCTAACCCCCAGCCAATTAACTGCAAATCGCTGACTGTTTCTGTGAGTTGATACAAACCCGGGGGTAATCGCAGAGGTAGACCACCGAGCGTTGCGATGTCCTTTTGGCCGTTCCAGCCAGCGATGATAGAGGTCGCTTGGTCGTTGCCCAGCCAAGCCCATTGACCGGGTTGGGCAGTGAACGCCTGCCGATTAAGCCAGGCTTGCTCGTCATTTGAGCGCAGTGCCAGCCAACTTGAAAAATTTGCGGTTTCAACCAGAATGATCGGGGTGACCGGCTCTGAACCGTCGATGTCATTCGCTTGGACGTAGGGCGTTGTGATCTGTTCTATTTCATTTTTCATAGGGAAGCATTGTAGTGACAACAGCAAAGAACGTCGAATTTAAGCGGACAAAAAACGGCGGCTGGAGCGGACCCACTTTGGCAGTTTTGCTGCTGCTGGTTGCCATGCCCAGTTGGTCGACCAATAAGCCCATGTTGTACGGTAAGCACTGGATTGCAATTACCGGTAAACCCTTGGCGGCAAGCGCGGGTGCGCAGATTTTTCAGCGTGGCGGTAACGCGGTAGATGCGGCCTGCGCCATGCTGGCAGCGACATCCACGATGTTTGATGTATTGAGTTGGGGGGGCGAGACGCAGGCGCTCATCTATCATCCGGGTGAAAAAAAGGTCATCGGCATCAACGCGCTGGGTGTTGCCCCCTCGGGCGCAACGGCTGACTATTTTCGCCAACAAGGGATGAATCAGCCACCGGAGTATGGTCCCTTGGCGGCGGTAACGCCGGGTACACCCGGCGGTTTGTTGGTAATGTTAGCTCGGTATGGGCGCCTGTCTTTGAAAGAAGTGCTGGCCCCGGCTATGGAAATGGCCAAGGGGTATCCGATTGAAGCGCAGACTGCTGACGCAATGGAAAGGATGAAAGCAGAGATCCGTCAGTGGCCAAGCTCGGCCAAGCTTTTCTTGGTTCATCCGGGTGAATCGCGCGAGGCGCCGCACCCGGGGGAGTTGTTTCGTCAGCCTGACCTTTACGCGACATTAGCAAAACTGGTCGCGGCAGAAGAGCAAGGGCTAGCCGCCGGCATGGACAGACGCAGTGCCATTATGCAGGCCTATGCACGGTTTTATACCGGCGATATTGCAGAAGATTTTGTGGCGGGCTCTCAAGCGTTGGGTGGATTACATACGCTTAAGGATTTAGCCGATTGGCAGGTTCATATTGAAACGCCGGTGATGTCTACCTATAAGGATATCGACGTTTATAAATTGACCACGTGGGTGCAAGGCCCGGTAATGCTGCAGGCGTTAAATTTAGCCGAAAAGATTGATTTGACAGCGATGGGGTTTAATAGCGCCAAGTATGTGCATACCCTCTATCAAATTATGAATTTAGCGTTTGCTGATCGAGATTTTTACTATGGTGATCCCTATGTCCCGCCGGTAGAACCTATCGACGGGCTGTTATCCAAAGTTTACGCTGATGCACGGCGCAAGCTTATTAACCCCAAACACAACGATGTTGCCATCAAGCCGGGTGATCCCTATCTTTTTCAAGAGGGCAGTAATCCCTATTTAGATTATTTGGCCCGCTGGACGAATCATGCACAACCGGGCAGCAATCTAATGCCCCCATGGCAGCAAGCAAGTGTCGATGCCGATGCACATCAACGCCGATTTCTAGCGGGTACGACGTCGATTCAGGCAGCAGACGCGCAAGGTTGGGTGGTATCAGTTACGCCATCAGGGGGTTGGATTCCTGCCGTGATCGCCGGTGATACGGGTATTGGAATGAGTCAGCGGATGCAAAGTTTTGTCACCGATGAGAGTCAGAACCCCTACAATGTGGTAAAACCCGGCCAGCGCCCCCGAGCTACCCTAACGCCAGCGATGGCGTTGAAAGAAGGTCGTCCTTATCTCTCCTTTGCGGTTCAAGGGGGGGACATTCAAGATCAGGTGTTGTTGCAGTTCTTTTTGGGAATGGTCGAGTTTGGCATGAACGTTCAAGAAGCCGTTGAAGCGCCTTATTTTTGGAGCTATCAAATGCGCAATAGTTTTGGCGACCACCGAGCAGAACCGGGTAAGATTTTGCTCAATGAACAAACGCCGGCCTGGGTGCGCAAAAAACTGGTAGAGATGGGTTATCAACCGCAATATCGGGATAAAACGTCAGGCCCGATCAACGCTATTCATTTCGACCAGCGTCAAGGAACCTTTATGGGTGGTGCTAGCGATTTTGGTGAAGACTATGGCGTGGCTTGGTAATTGTTGCACAAAGGCGCTTGCGGTGGTTTAAAGTGTTTTTACGGCGATGGTATTGAGTCCCAAGTTGTTCTTTTCAAAAACGCGGTCTGCTCGATAGCTTGAGCGCACCAGCGGACCGGAAGCCACTTCCATAAATCCCATATCCAGCCCCCATTGGCGATACATATTGAACTGTTCAGGGGTAACCCAGCGTTCCACCGGTAAATGATTCTGGGTTGGACGCAGATATTGTCCAAGTGTCACGATATCAACCTGATGAGCGCGAAGATCGGCCAATGTGGTCTGAATTTCAGCGTCTTGCTCACCGATACCGACCATGATGCTGGATTTGGTCAGCACCTTAGGGGCAACTGTTTTTGCGTAGGCCAACACGTCGAGGGTTTGTTGATAGCCCGCTCGGATATCTCTGACCTGATGGGTAAGTCTGCTTACTGTTTCAACGTTTTGCGCGAATACATCTAGACCAGACTGGACAACAGTGCGGATAGCGTTGTGGGCGCCGCTAAAGTCTGGCGTGAGCGCCTCTACGGCGGTATTGGGGTTGGCCAGCTTAATGGCGGAAACACAGTCAGCGTAATGTTGTGCGCCGCCATCGTCCAAATCATCGCGATCGACGGAAGTCAATACAACGTAATTAAGCCCCATGAGTTGGACAGATCGAGCTGCATTGCCGGGTTCATTAGGATCGAGCCAGCCTTTAGGATTGCCGGTGTCCACCGCGCAGAATTTACAGGCGCGCGTGCAGACTGCGCCCATGAGCATAATGGTGGCTGTGCCGTGGCTCCAGCATTCCCCTATATTGGGGCAGTGAGATTCCTCGCAGACGGTTGCCAGTTGGTGTTCGTGAACGGTCTGCTTAACGGCTTGATATCGTTGTCCGCCGCCAACTCTGACGCGCAACCAAGGTGGCTTGCGATGCGACGCAATGTTCGCATTTGCGTTGGTTTTGACGCCGTCTTTAATGGCGACCACGCCCAGCTCGGTGGTGAACTTTTGGCCACTGGTTTTAGAGGGGGGGTCGAGCGCATCATTCATGGTTTGGGGTTACTCTTGGGCATCGAGTTGATGCTCTTGGTTAGTCGTTGACTCAGGCAATTTATCTTGAAACTGTAAACTGTGTAACGTCGAATATAGGCCGCCAGCGCCCAACAGATCATCATGTGTGCCTATTTCTTCGATGCGCCCTTGGCTGAGAACCAGTACGCGATCAGCCTCTTGAATGGTCTGCAGGCGATGTGCGATCAATATTGAGGTTCGGTCTTTTGTCAGTTGAGTAAGTGCATCCTGAATCAGCAGTTCTGTTTCTGTGTCAATATTAGCGGTCGCTTCATCTAAAACAAGTATTTCAGGATCAGCGGCTAAAACGCGGGCAAACGCGAGCAATTGTCGTTGGCCTTGAGATAGATTCTGGCCGCGCTCGGTCAGTTCGGTGTCATAACCCTCTGGCAGTGCGCTAATGAAATGATGTGCGTTCACGGTGCTCGCCGCATCGATAGCTCGCTGGCGAGTGATTGCCGGGTTGCCTAATGCGATATTGTCGTAAATGCTGCCTGAGAAAATATGGAAATCCTGCATGACTACCCCTACACGGCGGCGTAAATCATGGCTGTGCAAATGATTCAGGTCGATCCCATCTAGAAATATCTGGCCATTGGAAAAGTCGTAGAATCGGCTGAGCAAGCGAATTAAGGTGCTTTTGCCTGATCCAGTAGGCCCCACTATGGCTAATTTTTCCCCTGCATGAATGGTGAATGTGACGTCCTGTAAAACGGGCGCGCCGACGTCATAGGCGAAATTCAAATGCTCAAATTTAACTTCTCCCCGAAGGCGCTTGGGTAGTGCGAGTGCCTGACTGGGCTCGTGAATTCTCTCATCCCAGTCGATGGCTTGAAAGATACGCTCACCACTGGCCATTGCGCGAAACAAAATGTTGGTTTGTTCGCCCAAAACAACAATAGGGTGGAACAGCATGCCAATGAACTGGGTAAATAAAATAACCTCACCTAGGGTCATCGAGAGGGTGCTCACGTGGCTGGCGCCGTACCAGATGATGCAGCCAATGGCCATGTGGGCAAGACTGTCGTTGAATGCCCCGTATAACGTTTCCACCCGAGCCGAGCGCAATTCGAAATTGCGATTTTTAGTGTTCAGTTGTGTATAGCGATTGAGGTTAAAATCTTGACGGTCAGACAGTTGAACCACCTGCAGGCCGGCGAGATTTTCCTGCAGGTTTTGATTAAGGGCTGATAACGTCTGGCGAACCTGACGAAACAGATGGCGGGTGATCCGTCTGAAGTAGTAGGTGGCCGCCGTCAATATAGGCAGCCCCAACAGCAGCAAAAGCGTTAACTGTGCGTCTATGGCCAGCATGACGGTTAAGGCGACAAAAAAAGGTACAAATTCGCCGATAAGGCTGCCCAATCCGCGCAGCAATTCATACAGAGCTTCGACGTCGTTGGTGACGCGCGTCATAACGCGTCCAACGGCAACCCGGTCGTAGAAAGACGAAGGACGGGTTTCCAAATGGGTGAACAGGTCAAGGCGTAAATCTCGCAGGCCGTTAATGACTGCACGGCTGAGCGAGATTCGATGGGCATGGCCCGTAAATGCCCACGCGATTTGAATGACGGCATACAACAGGCAAGCGATCATCAGCGGGGGTAATCCGCTATGTTGCGCCAAATAAGTGTTTAATTCGATTAACCCAAAATCAGGTGTGTCGGCATCGGATTCGCCGCGAATGATATGGTCAATTGCAACAAGTGAAATGATGATAGGCAAAAGGACCTGAAGGGTGGATGCAACTAACACCAGCACGCTGCTCAGCACCAGCTCAGATTTATAAGGTTTGAGCCAATTTAACAAGCGACGCAGTAATTTTACGTTTAACGCAGAACCGCTAAGGTCTGCTTCAAACATCGTATAGTCGCGTTCGGGCATTTTGTGGGTTTTCATTGGGCAGACCGTGCCTGCTCAAAGTTTTGATTTTCAGCGCCTTCACGCTGAACGCGCTCTAGTTCGGCGTAGTATCCGTTGGCTGCTACCAGGTCGTCATGCGTGCCGCTCTCCATGATTTTGCCATCCTGCAACACGATAATTCGATGGGCATGGCGTGCCGTGCTAACCCGGTGAGAGACCAATAGTGTGGTCTGAGTGCGCCGCAGTCGCTTGAGCTCCGAGAGGATGTGTTCCTCTGTTTGAGTGTCTACGGCAGAAAAGCAATCATCGAGTATCAACACCGGTGCATGGCGTATTAGACCGCGCGCCAGTGTCGCGCGTTGCTTTTGGCCGCCCGAAAGGGTGACGCCACGCTCCCCTACCAAGGTATCCAATTGGTCGGGGAACTGCTCAATCGTGTGCTGTAAGTCTGCCGAGGTGGCTGCATTCCAAATGGCCTCTAAGGCGCGATTGGGGTCGTCGTAGGTCAGGTTGTCTTTGAGGGGTTCGCCAAACAGAAAGGGGTCTTGTGGCACCAGAGCAATTTGCGCGCGAATCTGGGCAAGAGGATAGTCTTGGATATTGCAGCCATCGATGATGACGCTTTGAGATTTGTCATCCAGCAATCGTACCAGCAGTTTCAAAAATGTGGTTTTGCCGGCGCCCACTCGTCCCATGATGGCGACGGTCTGACCAGGCTTGATGTGCAGGTTGAGATCGTCCAAGACTTTCTGCGTGCTGTTTGGGTAACAATAGGTGAGATGGTTGATAGTGATCTCGCCGGAGAGAACGCTTGGTGTGCGTCCGCTGGGCGTGTCAGCGATCTCTGGATCAAGCTCAATGACTTCGAATAACCGGTCGCTGGCAACCGCTGCGCGTTGCACAAGGTTGACAATGAATCCGGCAACACGAAAAGGCTGCACAACCATGCTAACAAACATAAAAAAAGCCACGAAGTTGCCTAGAGGCATCTCACCATTGAGCACTAAATAACCGCCATAGCTGAGGATGGTGAGCGAGCAGATGGCCGCCAAGCTGGGCATCCATGCGGTCATTGCAGAATTGATGCGGTCTTGTAGATAAAACGCGTCAGCATAGGCTTGATTAGTCTGTGCAAATCGACGGATCTCACGTGTTTCTTGGACCATGGCTTGAATGGTGCGGATGCCGCTCAGATTCTCTTGAACCTGCGTACCGAGTTCGGAGAGTTGGTCTTGTACTCTTTTGGAGGCCACCCCCATTTGCCGCGAGGAATACCGGGCGTACCAAAAAATGAAGGGCATGGGAGGCAGCAGTAGCAGAGTTAACAGGGGCGAGAAGTAGATCATGAAGGCAAAGCCGAACAGTGAGGCATAGACCAAGATCACCAGAAGAATAGTGCCCATCGAAATGAGTCTTTGAATGAGCGAGATGTCGGCAATGGCGCGCGTCATCATATCGCCAATACTATGCTGCGAAAAAAATTCAGCACCCTGATTTTGTAGCGAGCTGTATAAACGCTGTCGCAAATCAAAGGCGACGCTCAAGCCTACTTTGCGTACGGCAAATCTTGCGGTAGTGACGACGGTATAACGCATAATCACCGCACCTATGATGCCCAAAACCGGCCACATCACGTCATAGTCGCCGTTTGTCATTTGGTTGATCGCAGCCGCAGTCAGAAAAGGCACCATTGACTCGAAGAAGCGTGCGACACCAAATGCCCCAACGCCAAAGTAGAGTTGCTTTTGATATGGTCGGGTGAAGTGGCGTAACCGCCAGATCGAAGCAAACATGGTTAATTCACCTTAGAAATTGGCGCCATTGGGGACCCGGGGAAACGGAATTGCGTCGCGAATATTATCCATGCCGGTGAGATAGAGCACCAAGCGTTCAAAGCCCAGTCCAAATCCGGCGTGAGGTACTGTACCGTAGCGGCGTAAGTCTCGGTACCACCAGAGTTCTTCTTTAATGTGGTCATCTATGCGTCGATCTAGAACTTCAATTCGTTCTTCTCTCTGGCTGCCGCCGATGATCTCGCCTATGCCGGGAACGAGAACATCCATGGCCGCAACGGTTTTTTCGTCGTCGTTCAATCGCATGTAGAAAGCCTTGATGTCTTTTGGGTAGTCGGTGACAACTACCGGTCCGCCAACAATGTGTTCGGTTAAGAAACGTTCATGTTCAGACTGCAAGTCGGCACCCCAAGTCAGCGGAAATTCAAACTTCTTGCCCGATTTGTCGAGGATTTCAATGGCATCGGTGTAAGACATTAGCGTGAAAGGTGTAGACGCCACGTGGTCCAACCGTGTCAAAATTGTCTTGTCGATATGTTGTGCGAAAAACGCCAAATCATCCTCGCACCGCTCCAGAATTTGTCGAATGATGTGTTGGAGGAAATGCTCGGCCAATTGGGCATTATTGTTCAAGTTCGCGAAAGCGACCTCAGGTTCGATCATCCAAAACTCAGCAAGATGGCGGCTGGTGTTTGAGTTTTCTGCTCGGAATGTGGGGCCGAAGGTATAGACCTTGCTCAGGGCGCAGGCGTAACTTTCGGCGTTGAGTTGGCCGGACACGGTTAAAAAAGTAGGTTTACCAAAAAAGTCGCGGGAGGCGTCTTGCCCCGGTTGGTTGATGTGGTCGAGGGTCGAGACTCGAAACAGTTCACCCGCACCTTCGCAATCGCTACCGGTGATGATAGGGGTATTGACCCAAAAAAAGCCGGCTTCGTCAAAGTAGCGGTGAACCGCTTGCGCGATCCGGTGGCGAACTCGCGTCATAGCGCCAAATGTATTGGTACGTGGTCGAAGATGAGCAACGGTCCGTAAATATTCGAAACTGTGGCGTTTCTTGCTGATGGGATAGGTTTCTGGATCGTCAACCCAGCCAATAACGTTCACCTGTGTCGCTTGAATTTCGCGATCTTGGCCTTTGCCTTGTGATGCGACAAGTTCTCCTTTGAGGGTAACAGCGCAACCCGTCACCAATTCGCAAATGTCCTGTTCGTAGTTGGGCAGTGCCCCATCAGCGACTGCCTGAATGCTGTCAAAGCAGGAGCCGTCGTGTAGGTGGATGAATGAGAACCCTCCTTTGGACGTGCGTTTTGACCTGACCCAACCGCGTATTTCGACGTGCTCACCTATGGCGATTTTATGAGTCAGTAATTGTTTAATGGAGGCGATCTTGGTTTCCGACATGACAGATCCGTTATGGTTATTGAAGCCGAGTTTTAAGCATCCCTATCATAATTCAAACGGCGTGAATTATCCGGTGTGCAGGTGCGGGTTGATTGAACTATTGTTCGACAAAAGGTACAAAAAGAGGTGTCGTTCAACAAGAGACTACCGTGATGCAGCCTGTATACCGTGTTGGAATTGTTTTGTTGCTTTGTGCTTTGGTAGTCGTTGGTTTTTTCGCGATGCAGCCGGCAAAGGTGATGCCTGAGGCATCACCTTTGCCGGCTGTGCTTGAACCGACCGGTGACGAGCCGCCACGGGCGGACCCGGTCGCAGCAGAGCCGGTGGATCAAATGGGTGATGCAAGGCCAGACAGCACACGACCCCAAGAGTCAATTCCAATGCCGCCTTTGCCTCGCCTGCAAGACAGTGATGCCTGGTTGCTTGAGCAGGTTGCGAATTGGTCACTCCCTGCGGTAGTGCTGCAGCCTAGTGATCTGATAGCGCGAGCGAGTGTGGTTCTGCTAAATGCGGCTGCCGGGCAAATGCCACGCAGACAGTTGGCATTTTTAGGTCCTTTCGAAGCCTATTCCGTGCGCGAGATAGGCGAGAAAATATTTGTTGATCCTGTAAGTTATCTGCGCTTTGAGCTATGGATAGATGTGCTTGAGTCGATTCCGCCCGCCGAGCTGGCGGCGATCCTCAGGCGCGTGCAGCCGCTAGTAGAGCAGGCTTTGGAGGAGGTCGGAGAACCTGTTGACATGGCGGCACTGGTTCACGCGGTAGTGCAGCGGGTCCACCAAGTGCCAGTGATAGACAAAGATATTGAATTGCTGCGGCCCAGCGTGATTTACATCTATGCTGATGCAGAGCTTGAAGCTTTGCCGTCATTTGAAAAACAGCTTTTGCGCATGGGCCCGCAGCGGGTCAGCAGAGTGCAGTCTTATGTTGCTCAATTCGCGGCAGCTTACCCAGCGCCTTAGGTGTTCGTGGGGCGAGTTTGCAGGTCAAAAGCGCGCAGTTGATCGAGGTCTGTTGAAGCTTTGAAGGGGGTATGGGCCTCTACGTGGGCGATATCCGCTGTGACGTAGCGTCGTTCATCATCAACAAACCGCGACACGGCTTCTCGAAAATTGGCATCTGCAATCCAATGCGCGCTGTAGGTGGCCTGTGGGAGGTAGCCGCGAGCGATTTTATGCCCGCCTTGTGCACCCGCTTCAACTTTTTTCAGCCCGCGGTTAATGGCAAAATCGATGGCTTGGTAATAGCAAACCTCAAAATGCAAAAAAGGGTGGTCTTCGATGCAGCCCCAATTGCGCCCAAACAGAGTCTCCTGTCCAATGAAGTTGATCGCGCCTGCGATATATCGACCTTCACGTTTGGCCATGATGAGTAAAATATCCTCGGGCATCACTTGGCCTGCAATAGAAAAAAATTCCCGAGTTAAATAGGGACTGCCGTATTTCCGTGAGCCAGTATCAGTATAAAAACGATAGAATGCGTCCCAATGTGTCTCGTTGATCTCAGCCCCGGTGACCCATTCGATGGTGATGCCCGTGGCGAGTGCGTCGCGTCGCTCGCGTTTGATATTTTTGCGTTTTTTGGAGGCTAGGGCTGACAGAAAATCGTCGAAATCGACATAGCCGCCATTATGCCAATGAAACTGTTGATCCAGACGTTTGAGAAACCCGGCCTCTGCCGCAGTTTGCCACTGACCTTGCTCCATGAAAGTCAGGTGTATTGAGGAGACCTCGACCTGCTCGGCAACCTGCATTGCGGCGTCGAGCAGTAAGCGCTCATGAGCTGCGCCTGGTTTTTTGGTTAACAATCGTGGCCCGGTTGCGGGCGTGAAAGGAACACTGATTTGCATCTTGGGGTAATAGTTGCCGCCGGCGCGTTGCCATGCATCAGCCCATCCGTAGTCAAAAACGTATTCTCCCTGCGAATGATTTTTAAGATACATCGGGACGACACCGATGATGTGTTGATCTTCTTCCACTACCAGGTGAAAGGGTTGCCATCCGGTGGCGGTGCTCACGCTGCCACTGACCTCCAACGCGTTTAGAAATTTGTGGGACAAAAAAGGTGTATAAGGTCGAGCCGCATTGCAGGCGTCCCACTCATGAGCAGCGATTTCACTGATTTGGTGTAAAATTTTTGCGGTAATGGTAGTCAAACGTCGGGCCTGCAATGAGCAAAGAGTAAGGGTAAGACTTAAAAGATACCCATTGCAATGCCAGCGGCCAAAGTCATACCCAGAGCATGACATTTGTTCAAGGCCTGGGCATCGACGTTACCGCGACAAATAACGGGTTTTTGAACTTCGATAAACGGGTAGCCATTAGCAATGCGCTCCATTGCTTTTGCGGCGCCACTACCGTCGTTACCCGCAGAGATAAACAGCGCGTAAGGAAGCGGTTTAAGCTTGCCTTCCACCTCATAAAACGTGCGATCTAAAAAGTCTTTTAGTGCACCGGAAAGGTAACCAAAATTTTCAGGTGTGCCGAGCAGTAATCCGTCGGCCCATAATAAATCGTCAGGACCCGCGGCACGCGCCTGAAGGTATCGAATCTCTACTTTGCCTACAGCGATGACGTCTTTGTGTTGCGCACCCGCTTTAACGGCCTCCGCGAGTGCCTGCGTATTGCCGGTTTTGCTGTGATAGACGATCAGTAAATTTTTCATGTTGAATCACGGTTGGGCTTTTTTGACTGTCAGCATGGATTTAACGGTCTATGCGCATGCGGTGTGCTCAATCGGGGGGTATATTACCGCGAACGCTGCACAAACGAAGAGGAAAGACATGAGATTAAAGGATCCAAGAATACCCGCGCTGGAAGCAGATCAATGGTCGCAGGAGGCTCAGACCCTGATGCAACCCTTTGTCGACCAAGGACGTACGTTCAATATCTTTAAGACGCTGGCGAACCATCCTGAGTTGGCCAAACGCTGGATGATATTTGCAAACCATATTCTGGGAAAGTCTTCTATCAACGTGCGGGATCGTGAATTGGTGATTCTGCGAATTGGTTATCTGTGCCAAGCGGGCTACGAATGGGGTCAGCATGTACTTATCGCTCGGCAAGCGGGGCTCACAGATGACGAAATTAATGCGTGCAAAAGTGGGCCTGAAACCCCGGGCTTAGGGGGCCTTGATCAACTCTTGCTGCAGGCGACTGACGAGTTGCACCATGATTCACATGTGAGTGACGAGACTTGGGGGGCGTTGACCAAACATTATGATACGCAGCAGATGATGGATTTGGTGTTTACCGTTGGCCAGTACAATCTAGTCTCCATGGCGTTGAACAGCTTCGGTGTGCAGCCCGATGCTGATCTGCCAGGATGGGATATCTAAGGTCTAATTGTATTCTAAGCTAGTCTCGAAGAGCTTTGAGCGGAACTCAAAGGCTGATTTATATCCCTGACGTAACCGAATTGTGTCTTTTCGTAACAATTAGGTTGACTCAAGTTCGGGGATCTCAAACAATGAGGGCCCGTTTGCCTGATGCAGGGTAGGCGCGTGAGGGTTAGTTTTGTAAGTTCGGGGATGATTTTAAGGCGAAGGAGAGGTCAGCCTGGTGCAAGTGGTCAATGGAATAATAGGGGCAGTTTTGCTGGTGTTTGCCGTCTTGCATGCATTTGTCCCAAGTCATTTCCATATATCGACTGCGTTCGGTTTGGGCGCACTTTGCGCTTTTCTAACATTGATTCCGGGCGCTATATCCACTAACACGGCACGCATCTTTGCGCTGGGCACAACCGCAGTTATGTTTTTCTACTTTGCGTGTTTTTTCACTATGGCGCGAGAGTTTCAAGATGGCTGGGTGAGAACGGGATCTGGGTTGGAAGGCCTGGGTTTGTTGTTGGCCGCCTTCATGATGATTCCAATTTTATCCTGCTATAGCTGCCTGCTGAAAGCCGATGGCTGTGAGCAGCCCACGTCAGCCAAGGGTGCTGCATTTTTTCGTGTCCCCGATGATGTGAAAGAGCATTAAACCTGATAAGAGATAGTGCACATAGACGCGCGACATTGATCTGGATGTAAATAGCTCACGTGCTGTGTTGAGGGGGGAACTTGCCAAATCTATATGACCGTTATGTGCTGCCGAAGCTTATAGATGCCGCCTGCGGGCAGCCGCCTATGACGCAGCTGCGTGGCCGTTACGTCAGTCAAGCCAAAGGTCGGGTATTGGAAGTGGGTATTGGGAGCGGGCTCAACCTCGCGCATTATGGTGCTGATGTCCAGCATATTACCGGTATTGACCCGGCCGCAGAGTTAACCGCAAAAGCGCACCAGCGGGCGCAGAAAATCGCGACCCCGGTTGACGTCTTGGGCCTGTCCGGTGAGTCCTTAGACCTTGATGACAACATGTTTGATACGGTGGTTTGTACGTGGACGTTGTGCAGTATTGCCAATCCTTATCGGGCAGTGCAGGAGATGCGTCGGGTATTAAAGCCCGCCGGACAGTTGATTTTTGTTGAACATGGACGGTCCGACGATCTAACAGTATCGCGATGGCAACGACGAATCGAGCCGCTATGGAAAGTGATCGCAGGTGGCTGTCATCTGACCCGACGAGCTGATGAGTTGCTCAGTGATGGGGGGTTTAAGATCCGCCAACAAGCATCTGGCTATGTACCCGGCCCCAAAGTTGCGGCATTTATGATTCACGGCATTGCTCAAATCGCTTAAGTGCTGTGTACAAATCGCATGGTTATCTGCTGGGATAATCGGTAACATCTCCGCCTGAACGTAAAGCCCAGGAGGGCGGCAACTGGTCATGGCTGAATCAACCCAAGAATTTCCGCGGGCGCGTCCTCAAGTTTGGAGCGTGATCATCGGAATGAGTATTTTTCATATCGCTTGTTTTGGTGCGCTCTATACGGGGGTTAGTGCAGCCGCTGCATGGGTGGCTTTTGGACTCTATGTGGTCAAAGGTGTAGGGGTGACTGCTGGATTCCATCGGCTTCTGGCACACCGCTCTTATAAAGCCAATCGGGTGGTGCAGTTCGTTTTGGGATTGGCTGGAAGCTTGGCCGTCCAAGGGGGCCCGCTTTGGTGGGTCGCACACCATCGCCACCACCATGCCGCAACCGAGACGGAAGAGGACATACACTCTCCGGTCACCCACGGCATGTGGAAGTCCCATATTGGCTGGATGGGGACCGATGCTGCGTTCAATGAAAAGGCAACCAATGCAAGAGATCTGCATAAGTTTCCTGAGATTAAAATGTTGCAGCGGTATTACGCTTGGCTGATTCTGGCGCAACCGGTCTTGCTGTATCTCTTAGGCGAGGCGCTTGGGCCGGCGTATTCAACCTCTGGTCTGCAAATGGTGGTTTGGGGTTTTTTCATCAGTACAGTTGTGACATGGCACGTCACGTTTATGGTCAATTCCGTTTGCCATCGGTGGGGCAGCCGTCCCTATGACGCCGGTGATGCCAGCACCAACAATATGCTGATTGGCATTTTGGCTTTTGGAGAAGGTTGGCATAACAACCATCACAAGTATCCCAATTCTGCGCGTCACGGTTTGCTGTGGTGGCAGTTCGACTTCACCTGGGCGCTGTTGCGTTCCATGCAGGCGTTGGGATTAGTGTCGGATCTCAAGTTGCCGAAAGAGTTTCGCAAAGACGAGGCGCGGCCCGTCAGCTAGGCCCTTAAATACTGCACGGCGATGTCGGTATTGCGCCCGCGTGACGAGATATGCGTGGGCGCTAGACGCAGGGGTATGAATCGACGGTGGTTTCCTCAATCGTCAGCACCATCGCTCGGATAAAATCCTTTTTTGTTGCCTTGTTGGCGTTTAAAGTGAAGGCGCTAACCGGACGACAGGCGATCATAATGGTAGAGCGCGTACTTGAGATTGGTGGCTACGCAGCGGGTTATTGCGGTCGATTGTTTGCCCGCGCAGGTGCAGATGTAGTCAGAATTCAAATGGACTCTGTGGGGCCTGCGTGGGCGAGCGACGAGGCGATGTCTGCCTTTTTGCATGGTGGCAAGAGACTTCTGTCATCTGCTGACGGACAGCTCATTGCAGAACTTGCCAACGCTGCGGACATTTTGATTGTGGAAGCGCAGACCGCAAATGCGTTATCCGCGATGGACTTTGATGGCTTTAGTACACCGGTGAAGTTGGCAATGACACCGTTTGGTCGCACCGGTCCAAAATGTAATTGGAACGCATCTGGAAATGTCATGCTCGCGATGGGGGGGTATACACATTTGATGGGTGATCCCGACCGTGCGCCGCTTTCACTGCCGGGTCATTATTTAGAATTTCAAACGGCAGCTCTAGGGTATACCGCGATTAATGCCTGTCGTATGGCGGGGCAGCATAAAGTCATTGATCTGGGTATGTTTGAGACGCTACTCGCTCTGTCGCAATTCACGAGCGTGCGTTGGCAGTGTGCGGGTGAACAGCGTGAGCGACATGGCAGTGATTTTTGGTATGTTGTGCCCAGCAACCTGTTTGTTTGTGCGGACGGATGGGTGTATCTCAATATAGTGCCTTCGTTCTGGGATCCGCTTACCGTATTTCTTGAACGCCCGGAGCTGTTGCTGGATTCCCGATTTCTTACCAACGATCTGCGTATGGAAAATCGTGAAGCCCTACATGCCATTGTAGGAGAGATTTTGGCGCCGTTGTCAAAAGCCGAAATCTTCGCGCGAGCGCAAGCCTGTCGAATTCCGCTGGGTGTGGTTCAAAGTTTTGCAGAAGTGCTTGATGACCCGCATCTTCAGGCGCGGAGTTTTTTTGCACACAGCAACGCGCGGGATGTGCAGCCTTGGCGCATTCCAGAAAACCCTTACTGCATCAACGGCGAGCGTCGAACGGTTGGGTTAGGTCCTATCACGAGCGAACAGGTGCCACTATGGCGGGCGTGAATGGTCCTCTGAATGGGATCAAAATACTTGATCTAACCCATGTTTGGGCGGGTCCGTTGGGTGTGCGCTTTCTGGCCGATTTGGGCGCAGAAGTGGTCAAAGTTGAAGCGCCCTATGGTCGTGGTCCGCAGCAGTTTCCAAGTACGCCCATTGGCGGCTGGATCGGCAAGGCTGACCCGGAAGAGCCTTGGAATCGAAATGCCCTGTTCACCAAGCTGCATCGAAATCGCCAGAGCTTTTGTGTTGACCTAAAACAAGCAGATGGCCGCAATGCTTTTCTCGAACTGGTGAGGGTTGCAGACGTGGTTATTGAAAATTTCAGCGCGACCGCAATGCGCTCGATGGGGTTGGGTTATGACGCACTGGCGTTGGCGAATCCGCAGATTATTTATGTCAGCATGCCTGGCTTCGGTGCAACCGGTCCTTACAGCGAGCGGGTTGCCTTTGGGCCGGTTGTTGAACCGATGTCTGGATTGACGAATATGCTGGGGTATGGGCCGGATGAGCCGCGCAATTCTGCGCTGGCCATCATGGATCCGGTTGCGGCGGTGCATTCAGCCGCTGCAGTGGTAGAGGCGTTGCGGCAATGCCAAATCACAGGTGCCGGGGCGTATGTTGAGTTGTCGCTTCACGAGGGTGGCGTTACCTACAGCGGTCCGTGGCTATTGGATCATCAAATGGGTCATACACCCGTTTGCATGGGTAATCGACATCCAAATATGGCGCCTCACGGCATATACCCTTGTTTGGGGCAGGATCAATGGTTGGCCCTTGCGTGCGTCGATCAAATGCAGTGGCGTGCTCTGTGCGGCCTAATACCCGGGTTAGCGCAAGAGTCGGATCTGCAGCAGCGTCAAAAGGCAGCGGATGATATTGATCGAAAAATTCGTGCGTGGACGCAAAATCAGAGCAAAGCGCAGGCCAGCGAATTGCTACAAGCCTCCGGCATTGCTGCGGGACCGGTGAATGGGGCTGCTGATTTGTTTGCAGATACGCAGGCCCAGTTTCGCAATTTTTTTGTTCCCTATGAGCAGTTCGATACCCCAGTGCCAGGTAATCCGATTCACATGGCGGGACTTGCCAGTCACCAGTGGACCCAATGTCCCGACTTGGGGGCCAATAATCACGATGTGCTGTCGCAGTGGCTGGGATACGGGGATGCTCAAATAAGCGCGCTCGAGGATGCGGGTGTCCTTTTCAATCGACCACCGGATTGAAGCGATTATCCCATCGATGGGGTTTAACGTGATGATTAATTTCCTGTGAATAAGGACCTCGCGCGGACTTGTCTCTGTTAGAATTGCTCGCGATTTTTTGTTGATGGCCGAACTGCTCATCACGCTTTTCACACAAGGATTACAGACTACTTCATGGAATTTGTTCTAGGTCAGAGATGGATCAGCCAAACCGAAACTGAACTCGGATTGGGCATAGTGGTTGCCCTCGAGGGGCGTAACGTAACCGTGCGTTTTCCGGTTGCTGAGGAAGATCGCGTTTACGCACAAAATAATACGCCGTTGGCGCGGGTTGTATTCCAACCGGGTGACTCTTTGCAGGATCAAATGCTCGAGCACCTGACCGTGCAGGCGGTCGAAGATCTTGATGGTCTCAAGTGCTACCTGATTGTTGACTCGGCGGGTGAAGAGCGCCTGTTACCCGAGACGCAGATTTCCGGATTGATCCAGTTGAGTACGCCGCGACAGCGTCTTTACGGAGGTCAGTTTGGTAGAGCCAAAGACTTTCAGTTACGTGTTGCAACGCTTTATCGGCGCTACGCGCTGCAGCAATCGCAGGCGCGTGGTTTATTGGGGGTGCGCACCAACTTGCTACCCCATCAAATTTATATTGCGCACGAGGTGGCGTCGCGGTTTGCGCCGCGTGTTCTGTTGGCCGACGAGGTTGGTCTAGGCAAAACCATCGAGGCTGGCATGATTTTGCATCATCAGCTGCAAACGGGCCTAGCCAGCCGTGCTCTGATTGTCGTGCCCGACGCACTGGTGCATCAGTGGCTGGTGGAGATGTTGCGGAAATTTGGACTGCGTGTGGCGCTATTTGATCGCGACCGATTCGATGCGCTGCTTGAAAGTGGCGAGACCAACCCGTTTGAAAGTGAACAGCTTATCTTGTGTGGACTGAGTCTGTTGGTCGACGACGAGGCGGTCGTAGACTATGCGGCCAGTGCCGATTGGGATTTAATGATTGTTGATGAAGCCCACCATCTGACATGGACTGAGCAAGCGCCGGGCGCCGCGTATTCGGCAATTGAGGCATTAGCCGATCGGTGTGCTGGCCTGTTGTTATTGACTGCAACGCCGGAGCAATTAGGTCGCGATAGCCATTTTGCCAGACTTCGGCTGCTAGACCCCTCTAGATTCTGCGACCTCGATCAATTTATTCTGGAGCAGGACCAATATGTCCTACTCAATGATATTGTGCATACGTTGACTCAAGGCGAAGCCTTGTCTGGCAATCAGCAAGCACTGCTCAATCAATTTGGCGGGTTAGACTTTGACAGTGAGTTGCCGGCGCAAAAGTTGATTGATCAACTGCTCGATCGCCATGGAACCGGGCGAGTATTGTTCAGAAATACCCGCGCAGCCATAGCGGGTTTCCCCCAGCGTGAACTTTACAGTTATGCCCTTACCCCTGATGTGGCAGAAGCGGACATGTCTTCGATGTTAGGCCTTCAGCCTGAAATGCATTTACGTCATAGCAGTCAGGACTGGTTGCGTGAAGATCCTCGAGTAGCTTGGTTGGAGCAGTTTTTTAAAGATAATCGACAGGAAAAAATACTGCTGATTTGTGCGAGTGCGCAGACAGCTATCGATTTGGAAAAATATCTGCATTTAAATGTGGGCGTGCGCAGTGCGGCATTTTATGAGGGGTTATCGATTGTCGAGCGCGATCGTGCCGCGGCATATTTCGCGGATTCGCAAGCCGGAGCCCAGACGCTCATCTGCTCGGAAATAGGCAGCGAAGGGCGAAATTTCCAGTTTGCTCATCATCTAATTCTATTCGATTTGCCGGTCCATCCTGACCTTCTAGAACAACGTATCGGGCGGCTAGACCGGATTGGTCAGCGGCATAATATACAGATCCACGTGCCTTATATTGCTGGCGGAGCCCAAGAAATACTCTACCGATGGTACAGCCAGGGCATGCAGGCATTTACTCAAAGCTTCTCTGCTGGTGCTACCGTCAAGGCCCGTTTTGATGAACGTTTGCAGCCACTTTTAAAGGCTACGGAGTCTTTTGATTCGACGGTTGTTGATGCATTAGTAGCGGAAACGCGAGCATATACCGAGCAAGTCCGAGCTGAGTTGGCGCTCGGTCGGGATCAACTATTGGAGTTGAATTCGTGCCGACCCGCGCAGGCCCAGCAGGTGATTCAAGCGATATCAAATGAAGAGGCTGGGTCGGACATACAAGATTTTGTGACATTGGCGTGTGATGTGTTTGGTTTGGAACCGGAACACCATTCAGAGAAAGCGTTTATCTTGAAGCCGACAGAGCATATGTTGAACCATGAGTTTCCGCTGGTACCGGACGAAGGTCTCATGGTGACCTTTGATCGAGAGAAAGCTCTGGTTCGCGAGGATATGGAGTTCGTTACTTGGGAGTCACCCATGATCTCTGGAGTTATGGAGATGGTTCTGGGCTCCGAACTGGGTAATACAAATATCAGCACTATCGAGCTCAAAGTACTACCTGCTGGAACTTTACTGGTAGAGTGCTTTTACGCCATAGCCTGTAGCGCACCAAAGAAATATCAGGTCAGTCGGTTTTTGCCTTTTAAGCCTGTCAGAGTGCTACTGGATAGTAGCGGTCGAGATTTGACGGATTTGATCAGCCATGACCAATTGAACAAATTGTGTAAGAAAGTTCGCAAATCTGCCCGCCCTGCAATTATCAAGGAAATTCGGCATACGCTAGATCACGTTTTGGATCGCGTAGAGGACAAAGCACAGTTGCAAGTGGAGGGTTTGTTGAATAACGCCAAGGACTCCGTTGCAGAAATTTTAGGGGCGGAGATTTCTCGTTTGCGACAGTTGAAACAGGTCAACCCTTCCATCCGGGAAGAAGAAACAATGTTTTTTGAAGATCAGCAACAGCAGGTTATGAAGTTCATAGGGCAAGCCTCACTGGAGCCTCAAGCGGTTAGGGTCGTGATTGCGACATGATTGCACGGTAACTGACAAGGACACCAAATTGCATGTAGCGGTCATTGGCGCTGGTGCCGCCGGTTTAGTCTGTGCCAGAGAACTGACGCGAAAAGGACATCACGTCCATGTCTATGAAGGGGGACGTGACGTGGGCGGCCTGTGGGATTATACCAGCGACGTTGAAGACGATCTGCTTGGAAAAAAGCCATCTCGACGCATTCACGCCTCTATTTATAAATCGTTACGGACCAATCTGCCCGGTGAACTCATGGCGTTTAGAGATTATCCGTTCACCTCTAAAGGTGGTGGTCGGGATGATTGGCCTCGTTATCCGCACCATACGCAGGTGCTGGCGTATCTGAAAAATTTTGCCGCTGACTTTGGCCTGCTTGATATCATTTCATTTAACGACTCCGTCAGTTCGGTGCAGTTGCATGAAAATCGAGGCTGGGTGGTGTCGAGCCGTTTGCATACTCGGGTTCGATATGATGCGGTTGCTGTGTGTACCGGCCACTATACGTTGCCCCGAGTGCCCGTAATTGCGAACGTGGAACATTTCGCGGGTAAACTGATGCATAGTCATAATTACCGCTCTCCCGAAGGGTTTGTGGGTAAGCGGGTCGCTTTGCTTGGTGCCGCTTCGTCCGGCATAGATTTGTCTCGGGAAATTGCGACGGTGGCTGATCATGTTTACTGGTGTGCGAATACCTTTCCTCAGGGCCATGCGGTAGCCGCTAATATGACTCGGCACAAGCCGCCGGCATCGTTTCATGGCGAACGAGGTCTTTTGTTGAGTGATGGTTCGAGTATTGATGAGCTAGACGCTTTTATTTTTTGTACAGGCTACGAATATCAATATCCGTTTTTGGATTCAACGTTGGTATCGGTCACTGATAATTGGGTTCATCCGTTATATCTTGATGTGCTTTCGCAGAATTATCCGACCCTTGGTTTTATTGGGGTACCCTTTTTGGTGATTCCTTTCCCCCTGTTTGAATTGCAGGCGCAATGGTTTGCTGCTTTGCTTTCGTCGGAAATAGTATTACCCAGTCGGCAGGAACGTCATTTGGCGGATTTGGCTCACCGGCAAACGCTCGAGCAAAGCCAAGTACCCATGCACCACTACCACAAATTAGCACAAGGGCAGTTCGATTATATGAATAGATTAGCAAAACAATGTGGCGCGGATCCGCTAGTGCCTGCTTTTATTCAAGCCTCTGCCGAGGCTGCTCGCGCCCGATTGAGTTACCCGGAGACGTATCGAGATTTGCCCGGCTAACGATTGGCATTGGGGTTGATCATAGACTTGGCGGATAACCGTGTTGGTCTGTCGCAGGGTTTGTTTTAAACTAAGGTTTACGGAGTGTAGCTCAGCTTGGTAGAGCACTACGTTCGGGACGTAGGGGCCGGAGGTTCAAATCCTCTCACTCCGACCAGTTTGATAAGCCGCTACGATCAAAGGTAGAGACCAAGTTTTTTTGTTCAATACGGTACTTGGGACATTTCCGGCTTGTCGATGGCAGACGTCAGTGACGCCTGTGTGTCTACGACAATGGTTTCTTCCATTATTTCAGTTCTCGCATGAGCGTTTGCGGTAATAGCGGTGGCCAGAAGGCTTAATGCGAAGCGCGCAGCTTGCATTTGTTTCTCCAGTTGTAAATACAGACGTCGTCTTCGTCGAGTAAAATGACGTCTGGATGACCGAATTGTTTTTTTGGTAAAAGAAGAATGTCGAGCCGGCACCCCTAGCGTCTAGTGGCGAGACGTGGCAACAGCCCCTAAGTGAGGAGAAATGCCGCTAGAGGTTGATCGCCACAAAGGGAGCCAAGGGTTGCCAAATTAACATTACAATTTAAGGTCAAACTTAGAGGGGTTCCGGTGTGGCAGTACGCAAGGTTCTAAATTGAGAAAACGAATAGCAGTTAATGGCTTTGGCCGAATTGGCAGACTAGCGGTGCGCCTTGCTCGCGCCTTCGAAGACTTAGAGGTAGTCCACATCAACGAGGTGGCAGGTGGCGTGGAAATGGCTGCCCACCTGCTGGAATTCGACAGCGTGCATGGTCGCTGGGATTTGCCGGTAAGCGTCGCTGAAGGGCGATTAAATGTAGCGGGCAAAAGTATCTCGTATTCCTCCAATCAACGATTGCAGGATACGCGCTGGAGCGATTTGGGCGTCGATGTGGTGGTCGATTGCACAGGCAAATTTAAGAGCATCGATACTTTGCAGCCGTACCTCGAGCAAGGTGTGGACAATGTTGTTGTTTCGGCGCCTATCAGTGGTGACGTTCTGAACGTGGTCGTTGGGGTCAATGACGAACAGTACGACCCCAAGCAACATCGTCTGGTAACCGCGGCTTCTTGTACGACCAATTGCATAGCTCCGGTCATCAGCGTTCTGCACCAGCAGTTCTCGATTGAGCACGGATCCGTCACCACGATCCACGATATTACGAATACCCAGAGTGTGTTAGATACTTTCCATAAAGATCCGCGTCGCGCCCGCGCCAGTGGGATGTCGCTGATCCCTACCTCAACAGGCTCGGCTGCGGCTATTGCCGATGTCATCCCGGAACTCAGGGGAAAGCTAGACGGTATTGCTGTGCGGGTTCCCCTTGCTAATTCGTCGCTCGCCGATTGCGTGTTTGAAGTGAAGAGCAAGGTGTCGGCTGAAGTTGTCAATCAAGCGCTTGTGCAAGCGGCTGAGGGTCACCTGCGGGGAATTTTAGGTGTGGAACATAGACCCCTTGTTTCGGTTGATTACCGGGGCGACTTGCGTTCAGGTGTTGTGGACGCGCTGTCAACTCGAGTGGTTAATGACCATCAGGTGAAAGTCTTAGTCTGGTACGACAACGAAACCGGCTATGCGCAGCGGATGATGGAGCTAGTGAATAAAGCTGCTACCGCCTAATGAATACGCAGCAATATGCCGTCATTACGGGTAGCTATTGGGCCTTTACTCTGACCGACGGTGCGTTACGTATGCTCGTGGTACTGTTTTTTCACGGCCTTGGCTATAGCCCACTGGATATCGCACTGCTGTTTTTGTTCTACGAATTGTTCGGAGTGGTAACGAATTTGGCAGGCGGCTGGCTTGCTGCGCGCATCGGTCTCGCAGTGACCGTGTTGGGCGGTCTTTTTCTGCAAGTTGCTGCTCTTGGCATGCTTTTAGTAGACGTATCCTATTTGACCGTGGGTTACGTAATGGTGGCTCAGGCTTTGTCGGGCATTGCTAAAGATCTCAACAAAACAGCTGCAAAAAGCAGCGTGAAACTTGTTTCAGGCGATAGTGAAAGTCGGCTTTATCGATGGGTCGCTTGGCTTACCGGGTCCAAAAACGCGCTTAAGGGCGTTGGGTATTTTGCTGGCAGTGCCGGACTAGGTTTGATCGGTTTCACGGCATCCATAGCAACGATGGCCATTGGGCTTGGAGTTGTGGGTCTGGTGAGCCTAGTGCTTCTTGACAAAAGCATGGGCCGCGCTTCGTTTAAGCCGAAGTTTGTAGATCTGTTTTCTAAAAGCCAGCGGATCAATCTTTTGGCGGCGGCACGCCTATTTTTGTTTGGCTCTCGAGACGTTTGGTTTGTGGTGGCACTGCCGGTCTTTTTGCAGCTCGAGCTAGGCTGGTCCGCCGTGTCGGTAGGCTCTTTTTTGGCCGCCTGGATCATCGGTTATGGCGTCGCTCAAGCGCTGGCTCCGAACGTAACCGGCTTATCAAACTCAGAAGTACCCGATGGGCGTTCGGCCCTTCGATGGGCGCTCGCGTTGGCGGTGATTCCCGCAGTTATGGCTGTTGGTCTGCACAAGGGTGTTAATTCTGAGGTGGTCTTGATTTTTGGCCTGATGCTCTTCGCAGTAGTTTTCGCCATGAACTCAGCTGTGCATTCTTTTCTGGTGGTTTCTTATGCCAACTCAGATGGCGTGTCGTTGGATGTCGGCTTCTACTACATGGCCAATGCCGCCGGCCGCTTATTGGGCACGGTTTGTTCGGGTTGGATCTATCAGGCATATGGGCTATCGGTATGTTTGACGCTGTCGGCGGTTTTTATTGGTTGTGTGCTGGTTATTTCCTACGCGCTGCCGCGCCGCCACGGCAATCCCTCGATGACCGCGGACTGAGAAACTCAGCGTCCTTGTCGACTGACAAAGTGTTACGTCAGGCGAACAAGTGTCACACAATTGCTATGTATGGCATTTAGTGTGGCGAAGCGCTGATGCGGAGAAAAAAGTGACGCAAACGAAAAAAACAGTGGCGTCAATATAACGTGGGTCCGCGTCAGTAATTTTTTGAACAAGGCGATTTGCGTGGGATGTGGGTGAGCAGCAATGGGTGATTCATAGCCAGTGCGCTCGCCTCGGATCGGGTGCCGGTATGACAGTTGTATTTTCAAGGCGCAAATTCGTAGAGCAGATCCATGGAGTGGTTGATATCGTTAGTTGCTTCAACCCGCCAACGTTCGTTCAAGTAATAACGAATGATTAACGCACCAACAGCAGACAGGGCGTTATAGCTGTAGCGAACGTACAAATCTTGGTTGATCCGTTTCCCGGCAATAATCGCAAATTCGTTTTGTTCAGCAGACAAGGCGGAGAGTTCATCTAAGCCTAGGCGAGAGCGTATTTGTTTGATCACTCCGTTAGATTGGGAGAGCCCCAAGCTTAAAGCTGCGAGCATGAGCTGTTGGTTGTCCCGGGCTGAAGATTCTTTAAAGTCCCGGCCCAAAGCCAGATATGACAGTGCGCGTAAATTGTTCATGGGCGGGTCAGAGTAGACTTGGGTGTTGAGTTGGTCTGCGATGCCTGTCACGCGCAGGCCAACGCGTAGAGGTGTTGACTGACTGCGCAAGGTTCGCGCGGCAATGACATCGATAAAAGGGATTTGCGGATTTCCGGAAAAAATAATGTCGCCTTGTTGGATGTCCAATTTAATTCCGTTGGCCTCCAGCGAACCCTCCGCCACCGTCAGCGTGCCGTGTATTGCGGTAATTTGTCCGCCACTGATGGTGGCGACAACAGCGCCGCTTAGCCGAACTTTCAATGCCATTAATTCAAGTCTGACGTCGTCTCCAAGTACAACTTCAATCTGGCCATTAATGCCGTTGTCCGATTCACGTTCAATGATTCTAGGTCGGTCTCGCAACCGGACATCGGGTTCGGGGCGAGGTATGTTTGGGGGTAGGGTTTTGATCGTTACTAAAGCTGAAGGTATTTGGGTCATGCCCATTAGCGAGATCTGACCGTTGGAAAGTTCCATTGAGATTTCGGGATCGGCCGTGATTTTCCATTCTTCGCTGTCAAGCTGCAGCGAGCTGGCCTGCAGGTCAGCGCTAAGCGCACTGGTTGTATCATAACCATTACCTTTTCCGGACAGTGAAAACTCGCCACCGCTGGCAACTTGTGCGCTCCCGGTGAGTGCCCATTCGGTGCCAGTTGCTGTCCAGTGCGCATCGATTGCCTTGAGTTCCAGTGACGGTTGGGTCGCGGTTAGATGGCCGTTTGTCCAGCTGCCGTTGATTGAGAATTGCGGTTGAGCGAGCGAACCGGAAATTGTACCAAGGGCGGAAAGATTGCCTTCGATGGACTCGATCTGCGTCACAAACGGCTCAGCAAGTGCCGCTTCTGCTGATAAGCGCAGATCACCTTTTAGGGAAAGATCGGGGCTCAGCCCCTGTGTTGAAACGTCTGCGTACCAGCTTAGCTCAGATGATGTGCCTTGCGCTTGAATATGCGCGCCACTGGGGTCGAGTGTCAGGTTGAGGTTGATCTCAGGCACTGTGCCGGCCGGTATGATGTCTTGGTCTAGCGCAAACCCTTGTGTGAATAGGTTGAGGTCAACCAGCCAAGTATCGGGTTTGTAGATGACCTGCCAGTTGCCGTTGGCGGTGCCGGTACTGGAGAGCGTCTCGGGTAGATATGGGTTGAGGGTATTGAGTTCAACACCGGACAATGTGCCTGTCAGATCGATTTCGCCGAGGTTGAATTTCTGTTGGTCCAAGCATAAGCGCCCAAGGCCGATCCAACAATGCGCAGATATTTGCCAGCCGCTCGTTAATGCAGCTAGCCTAACCTGGCGGTCTGGTGAAATCGTGTAGGCCTCAATAGAGAGTTGCGAGTCAGGGTGAAGGATCAAGATTGGTTGTGTCTGAAAGTTTTCTAATGCTCCGCTGAGAAAACCAGCGGACCAGGACGCCTGAAAATTCAGAGCCTCAGGGGTGCCGGCGAGCGCCAGGCGCGGCGTATCAATGGCCGTGCTTTCAAAGGATAACCTCTCGCTACTGATGTTGGCGAGGATTCGACCTGCTTGCCAACTAAAATCTGCGTCGAGGCCCCCCTGGGCTCTGGGGTCTAGTGCAGCTAAATCCGCAATCCTGAAATAGCCTTGCACATCTTGCACACCCTGACCTGTCATTTGCGCTTCAAAATCAGGACCTTGGGTAATATTGGCGTTGACTTCCCATTGGGTTTTCTGTTGCCCCCCGGTGGTCTCCAACGTAAGGCCGCGTTGGACAAGGTGGTGAGAGGCCATAAACGAAAACAGCGGATAGGCGCTGAGATCCAGCTGCCCGTCGCTGGTAATTTTGCCGAACGAGTGTGACAACCATCGGTGTTTGATGTTGGGTTGTTCGAATGTACCGTAGGCTTGGAGCACCCCACTGTCTTGTCCTGCAGCCCAGTTGATATTGAGGGTGAATGGGGTAGGTGTTGCCCCGTTTTGGCGAGGGTCGTTCAACTGTATCTTGGCGGCGAGGTAAGCGTCAGCGATTTGCAGTTGGGCGAGTGTCAATGTGATGCCAGAGGATGTCCATCGACTTGTGGCCGAAAGATTTTTAACGGTAGTGTCAGCAAAATTCAGTTCGTTGATATTCATTTCAGTGATTTCAACGCTCACTGGAAGTTTGGGCAACTTTTGCCAGAGGTCAGTGCTGCTCAGGGGCGCTTGCGGTAATTTGCTCGTGGCGCTTTGTGCGCCAGCCGGCGTGGGTTCGGGTGAGGAAAGCGCAATTGTTGTGGCCGCCAGATGTGATATTTCAAGCTGCTTTGACCTTAACAGTGGCCAAAAATTGATGTCGAGTTGCACCTGTGTCAATTCGACGTCTTGCTGCGCGTAGATTGTGAGCGTCTCAATGCGCAGCCCGTTATTAAAGTTGCCTGAAATTCCCTCAACCTTTAGTACGGGTAACTTTGATTGAAGTTGTGCCAGTAGCCATTTTGTCCCGGGATCGGTGCCCAGCAGCCAGCCGAGCCCAATGGTGATTGTAAACATGATGGTCAGGGTGAGGCTCATCAACCACGCGATTTGACGAATCATATGTCGGGCCCCAGCGATAGATGAAGTCGCACGCTTTGATTTGAGTCTTGCATTGGGTGGGCGATGTCAAGACGTAATGGCCCCAATGGGGAGTACCAGCGAACGCCGGCTCCGATGCTTTGATTAAATTCTGGTGAGTTTTTGTAGGCTGATCCGATGTCGCTAAATAGGGCGAATGACCAATTTTGCCGGAAGGGGATGTCGAGCTCGACCGAGGCATTAATGAGATGTGTGCTGCCAATGACGTTACCAAAATCGTCTTTGCTGCCGACAGAATCCAGTGCGTAGCCCCGTATGCTTCTATCTCCCCCGGTGAAAAAGCGAATAGAAGCGGGTAGGGCGTCAAAATTGGAGGTCCAGATTGCGCCAAATTCTGCGCGTAGCAGCAAACGCGCTTGGCTGAAAACGGGCAGGATTCTTTTGCCACTCAGGCGAGCCTGAGCAAAAGAATTGTCGGAAAGCAGGGCATTTGCAGCCCCCCGCAGATCAACGCTCAAGCGGCTGCCGCGCCGCGGACGTGGGGTATCAATGCTAGAGGTGTAGGTGAAATTGGCACCCACCACAAGCAATGTTGATTGACTCTCTTGTGTGCCAATCTCAAAGTCTTCAATGCTGTAATTCGCAAAAGTTGTTTGCGCCCAACTTTTGTTCAGCCGGGCAGTTTTTTTCAGCCCGAAAGCAAGCGTCTGGCTGGTGGCTGAGTCGGTATCCTCTGCGTTGAATTGCGTTTCGATGCTGTACCATTCGCTGTTGGGATTGCCAGCCGGCCATCGATAGTCCGCTTTTGCAAAGCTGTTGGCCTTCGATAGCAGGCCGACTAACGATGCGCGGTGACCGTTCTTATTGAGATACCTCGCGCTGGCTTCTGCCTTAAATCTAGGGCCACTGTCCGTCGAATAACCTGGCCCCAGTAGATATGACCATGGATTAGCGCTCTCTGCGGTGATATGAACGGGGACTGCGCCATTGTTGGCCGCATCGAGTACGGGCGTAATGCTGAGTCGGCGATAGTAATCGCTGCTCAGCAAGTTCTCATAGGCCTCTACCATCTCTTGCGTGCGTAAAGGCGCGCCTTCTTCTAGTTCTAATATGCGGCGAACCAATTCATCGGTCAGGATCTCCTGCTCAATGATGAGCTGACTAATGGAATACCGTTCTCCTAGCTCGACCTGCCATTGGATTTCAGCGGTGTTTTTGGCCATATCGATCACAACATCTGAGCGCGCGAAATTAGCGTCGATATAGCCTTCTTCCTGCAGCAGGTTAAGAAAAGCGCGGCGGGTTTGGCGATAGCTTTGCGGATCAAATAGCGCGTTTGATGGGGTGGCGAGAGACTGTGCACGCTGCATCAATGGGGTGGTTTTTTCTGTGTCTAAAAATGTGGTCTGCCAACCTAGGACTGTGGCCTGTGTTCCCAAATTGATATTAAGGGTGCATGGCGCCTTTTCCGGTGTTGCTGTGATGTAGTATTTCGCACCGAAATAGCCAAAAGCATCCAGTGCGTCTTGAATGGGTTTATGTTCAATAAAGGTGTTTTCTGCTCCGACCGGGCAGTTTAAAGGTTCTTCTAGCAAGTAGGCTCGAATGGCCTGACTGATGGGATCGGGCGCGCCGACGATATTCCAGTCTGCCTGCGCAAGCGGGCATGCCAGCGCATAGGTAAATAGCAACGATTTGAGCAATATGTTGTGGCTGCGAGTCACTTAATCAAGCCGGTCGCTCAGGCCACTCAGCCGAGAATACGTTCCCGGCGATATAAGCCCACCGCCAGAGTGGTGAGACCTGTTGTATAGACCAGTGTGGTCAGCATGCTGATCAGTGCCTGATACAACACAATCGTCTCTCCTTTGATGAGGTCCGCCATCAGGATCGCTTGACTCAAACTGGGCACGAGCATGACAACAAGTGAGGTCTCGACGTTCATTAACTGCGCGACGATCAGCGGAAGCGTAGGCACCAGAATCACAAAGGCGAGGTAGGTTTGCGCCTCTTTATAGCTCTTTGCGAAAGAGGCGACCAAGGTTAGTAAAGCGGCGGCAAATAAAACCAGTGGTGCTGAAATGATGAGAATTGACATGATCTGCCCTAGACCGATATCCAAAGCCATACCGATACGCTCAAAAGGCACAAAGGGCAGTGAGAAGTACAGACTTATGAGGAAGATCACCAAACTGATCATGCCAAATGCCGCAGTCGCCGACATTTTCCCCAACACAAGCTGTGTCCTGCTGATGGGCTGAATCAATAGCGGCTCCATTGAGCCGTGTTCACGTTCGCCGGCGGTGGTGTCGATGGCGAGGTAAAATCCACCCATAAAAACCACCAACACCAAAAAGTAAGGCAAAGAGGCGAGCAGACTCAGTGCTCGAGCAGCAGGTGAGGCAACGTCCAGTTCCTGAGTACGTATGGGGTTGCTGATGTTGGGATCTATACCACGCATCCAGAGCCGAAGTCGCCCGGTGGTGTTTGCATATTCATTGATATATCGGCGCAATTGGGCAAGATTCCTGCGGGTGGAAGACAATTCACTGCTGTCATGGATTAGCGTCAGCGTGTTGGTGTTGCCCTGCTGATAGCGTTTGCTATAGCTTGGTTGGATGACCAGCACCAATGAGTGCTCTCCTTGGGTGACCGATTGTTGCGGATCTTCCGATACCAGGGTTGTGATCTGGGTATTTTGGCGCTCAAGGTAATTCATCAGTTGTGGTGCAAATGGTGCGCCAACGACGGCAAATGTAATTGCGTCATCGGACTCTCCCAGCGCGCGATCAAGCACAAATACCATGGCGGCTACGAAAAATATCGGGCCGATGACGGCAATTGAAAATGATGAAAAGAGCGTCCTGCGATCACGTAGGTTATCGATAAACTCTTTGACAAAAACGATACTGAAGCCGCTCATGGGGTTTCCCCTAGCCCGGCGATCTGAACAAAAGCGTCCTCTAGGCTGGCCGTGCCCGCCAAAGCACGAAAATCTGAGATGCTGCCGTCAAAGCGCACCAGCCCTGAGCTGATCACAATCACATGGTCACAAAGGGCATCGACTTCCTGCATGATGTGGCTAGAAAATAAAATACACTTGCCTTGGCTTCTTAAGTTCAAGACGATTTCGCGCAACGCGCGGGTTGCCATAACGTCCAGTCCATTGGTGGGTTCATCCAAGATGATGTGCTGAGGGTCGTGGATGAGGGCTCGAGCAAGGGCAATTTTGATTTGTTGCCCTTGGGAAAACCCGGCCGTACGTCGCGAGCAGAACTCGCCCATGGCCAATTGCTCCACGAGTAGCGCGATGCGCTCTTCCAGCTGTTGGGTTTCAATTCCCTGTAGTCGCCCGTAGTACCTTATGTTCTCTATTCCGGTTAGCCTTGAGTATAAACCAGAGTTATGCGGCAGCACGCCGATACGCTGGCGCACGGTCATGGGGTCGTAGACTACATCTACCCCGGCAACCCATGCGTTTCCCGAGTCTGGCCTGGCTACCGTGGATAAAATGCGCAGGCTGGTCGATTTTCCCGCACCGTTGGGGCCTAGCAATGCGGTGATCCGTCCGTCTGCGGCGCTAAACGAGACTTCTTTAACCGCTTCTACAGCCCCATAGTTTTTTGTTATTTTTTGGACGTCTATCATGGCGATGGGCCCATGATGTCAACAAAAAACGGGTAGCTGCTGAGGTGCTTTGTACAGCTGTCATCCAAAACATCAACGTCTGCTGCTTCGACAAATTCAAGCACCAGATTTGGAATACAGCCGCGTGTGAATATGCCGTGGCCCTGGCCCGATCCGATGATGTGTTTGGCGTTGCTCAAGTTAGCCATGACAATGTCGCCATAGGCTGGCGGCGTGATTGGGTCGTAAGCGCCTGACAGTACCAGCGTCGGGACTTGGCTGATCAGGGGGGATTTGATGTCTTGGCTGATAACACCCTCTGGCCACACACTGCACATTGCTTGGAGTGTGTCATACATTTCTCTGCCTAGGTAAGTTTTCGATAGGGCCGCGAAGTCTTCTTGGTTGTCATCAAAGTAGGGGACATCTTCAGTGCAGATTACTGAATTGTGCATACCGTAGTTTATGCTCTGCGCCAACTGGTCCAGCATGCGTAAAGCGTTGGCAGCGATTGGGGTGAAATTGGCTTGATTGGCTGCCTGATGAATCATCACCGGTATCAGCGCTGTGGTCTCAGGGACGTATAGCGCAAGTCGTAGCCATAACGCGAAGTGTTCGTAGGTCAGTTCGAAGTCAGTGTGTAACCCCGTGACAGGATGCTGCAGGGGCATTGAAATTGGCCGCTGTTTCAGGTTGTTGCTCACACGCAGAAAATCTGCTTCCAGGTCAGGGAAGGCTTGTGTGCAGGCTGAATCGTCTTTGCAGCGGTTGAAAACCTTGTTTAAAACACTCTGGCTGTTCGTGGATACATTGCTGCCAAGCGCAATTGTCGGCGGCACAACGCCATCCAATATAATGCTGCGACTGCGGTCAGGATGGCGCCTCTGATATTGCATGGCAACGCGGGTGCCGTAGGAAATGCCGTAGATATCTAATTGCTGATAACCCAGCGTTTCGCGCAATGCTTCAAGGTCGGCAACCGCGGCAGTGCTGGTAAAGAAGCGCGGGTCATAAGACAGGCGGTCTAAACAATTCTTTGTGGTTTTGACAATTTCATCAGGGCTCGTGCTGCTGGCGGCCTCAGTGAGGCCATCACAGGTCAAAGGAGCCGACCGTCCCGTGCCGCGCTGGTCGATCACAATCACGTCGCGTTCTCGGGTGAACATTTGCACAATCGGTGCAAGGTCTACCAGTAGATCGATAGATGATCCGCCAGGGCCTCCGTTGATGAGGGTGAAGGCGTCTTTGGCTGGGTCTATCGCGGTTGAGGGCAGTTTTGCGACAAACAAGTTGATGGTAGGGCCTGTGGGATTGGCGCGGTTTACCGGCTGCTGCCACTGCGCGCACTGGGCTTGTAGGTTGCCGTTGCCGCCGCTGCCCGCGATGTTGCACGGCGTGAAGGTTAAATCCGCCGCAGCCGAAATGTTGGCAGATAGCATTATAATCAGCAGCAGTCCCGATAAAAGTTGGCTTGTGCGGTATTTTAGAGATTGCGGTTTGATGGCTCTGGTCATCGTCAGTATGGGTCGCTGGATCTTAATGTTTTGCTACTCAGATGTTCCGGTTTCAGGTTAGGTGATGGAAATCAAAAAAATGCTCAGGATACCCTTTGCGTGCTGTATGTGGCGATTTGACGTAATGCCGTAATGTAGGGGTTGGGGTCGAGTTTGTCGAGGCAATTGAGCGCCAGCGTCGTATGCTCCAGTGCCGCATCAAGGGTGTAATTGAGAGCACCCGTGCGCTCTAGGAGGTCGACAATTTCCTCTAGATTCGAATTATCTTTTTCTTGGATAGCCTGCTCGATTTTGGCTTTGTCTTGCGGGGTTGCCTGATTCAAGGCATGTATCAACGGTAGCGTTAACTTGCCCTCAGCAAGATCGTCGCCGAGTTCTTTGCCTAACGTCTTGCTGTCGCCCGCATAATCCAGGCTATCGTCAATCAGTTGGTAGGCCATGCCAAAATGCATGCCGAATTGGCGCATGGCTTCGACGCTCTGTGGGTTGCGATGAGACGGGCTCGAGCTGATCAATGCGCCTGTGTGGGTGGCGGCCTCGAATAGCAAAGCAGTTTTGCATCGGATAACTTCTTTATAAGCAGATTCAGTCAGCGACAGATTGCCGATATTTGACAGCTGTAAAACTTCGCCTTCGGCAATGGTATTGGTGGCGCGAGATAAAACGGCCATGATGTCAAGCTTTCCAATTTCAACCATGAGCTGAAAGGCCCTGCTGTATAGGAAATCACCAACCAAAACGCTTGGCGCGTTGCCCCATTTTTCATTTGCCGTGAGTCTGCCGCGGCGCTTACCGGATTGATCAACCACGTCGTCGTGCAGTAAGGTTGCCGTGTGCAAAAATTCAATCACTGCAGCCAGACTAATGTGCGCATCACCGTCATACTCCAATGCACCAGCGGTGAGTAAAACGAGCAGCGGCCGCAGGCGTTTACCGCCAGATTCAACGATATAAGTACTGACGTCCCGCACCAGATTTACGTCCGAGGTCAGCTTTGCTGGAATCAATGCGTTGACTGCGGCGAAGTCATCGCCGACCAACGTATAGGCGGCCTGCAGCGCGTCAATTTTCGCGGCTTTTCGGCTAACGGTGGCAGAAATGGTTTCTTTGGTGCTCATGCAAGGTGGCCCCTTAGCCAGACAGACCCAAAAGACGGTCTCGAAGTGTTTATCTCGTTGTAATCCAAAAACTTTGGCCTTAGAATACCGCGCCTTTCGCGCAGGCTATTGGCTAAGAATACAGTTTGCGGGAGGTCAGGAGTAGAATTATGTTCGCGATTTTTCAAAGTGGTGGAAAACAGCATCGTGTTAGCGAAGGAGATGTTGTTAAGTTAGAGAAGATAGCTGCCGAGCCCGGTGAAGAAGTTGTCTTCGATCAGGTTTTGATGGTGGCACGGGGTGATGACGTTAACGTCGGTGCACCCTATGTCGAGGGTGGGTTGGTTAAAGCGGAAGTGATACGCGTAGATCGCGCGAAGAAAATTCGTATAATCAAGTTCAAGCGTCGAAAGGATTTTATGCGTCGGCAAGGCCACCGCCAGTGGTTTACTGAAGTTAAAATCACGGGAATATCTTAGGTCTTAGGGAAAACAAATGGCACACAAGAAAGCAGGCGGTTCAACACGTAACGGTCGCGATTCGGAATCCAAACGTCTCGGCCTAAAAAAATCCGGTGGTCAGTTTGTTGCGGCGGGTAATATTATCGTTCGTCAACGAGGAACGAAGTTTCATCCCGGTAGCAATGTGGGTTGCGGAAGGGATCATACTTTGTTTGCAAAAGCAGACGGCTATGTGCATTTCGCGGTTCGCGGGCCGCTCAAGCGCAAGACGGTCAGTGTGGTGGCACAAGCCTAGGCGAGGGCATCCACGGTTTTGAAGACCCCGCTGATAGCGGGGTTTTTTTTAAGTGAAAAAAACAACGGCGTAGAGGGATACATGCAATTTTTAGACGAAGCATCTATTCGTGTGCAGGCCGGCAAGGGAGGAAACGGCTGCCTGAGTTTTCGTCGGGAAAAATACGTGGCCATGGGTGGCCCAGATGGCGGAAATGGCGGCGACGGCGGCAGCGTGGTGCTGGTAGCGGACAGTGCACTGAACACGTTGGTAGACTTTCGCTATCAACCTGCATACCAAGCCAAGAATGGCTCAGGTGGCGCGGGACGCAATAAGACCGGAGCAGCAGGGGTTGACCGTTTTGTCAAAGTTCCGGTAGGCACAACCATCGTTGATGAAGAGACTCAGGAAATCCTAGGAGACCTCAGCGAGCCAGGGCAAAGTCTGCTGGTGGCCAAGGGTGGGCATCGAGGGATTGGTAACGCTGCTTTTAAATCCAGTACTAACCGAGCACCGCGTAAGACTACTCCGGGTGTGCTGGGTGAGGACCGTCGTTTGCGTTTGCAGCTGAAACTTTTGGCTGACGTGGGTTTATTAGGCTTGCCTAACGCGGGTAAGTCGACGCTGATAGGGCAGGTTTCTGCCGCAAACCCGAAGGTGGCTGATTATCCTTTTACGACGTTGGTGCCAAATTTGGGTGTGGTTCGCGTGGGTGTGGACAGCAGTTTTGTTATGGCGGATATTCCTGGTCTGATCGTTGGTGCTGCAGATGGTGCCGGTCTTGGCGCGCAATTTTTGCGGCATCTGGCGCGCACCCGGGTGCTTTTGCATTTAGTCGATGTGCAGCCCGAAGATGGTGCGGATCCCTTGGAGAACGCAAAGAACATTGAAGCCGAATTGGCTCAGTACAGCGGTGCTTTGTTGGAACGGCCAAATTGGATTGTATTGTCAAAAGTAGATCAACTCGATGAATCTGCGCTTGAGGCGCTGTCGGCGCGTTTTGCAGCGGCATTTCCCAATCGATTGGTTTTTCATATTTCTGCGCTGGGTGATATCGGGCTCACGGACCTGACGCGAGAGTTGATGCGGGTTTTGCGTGAAGAACAGCTGCGCATGCTCGAAGATGAAGCGTTTGCGGAATATGCTCAGTCGCTGCAGCACCGCATCAGCAGTGATATCTTAGCGCATTCGGAACATATGAGAGCCAAGCGTCGTCAACATCAGGCGGAGTCTGAAGAAACGCTGCACTTAGACGACGAAGATGATATGGAAGTGATTTACGTCAATGAATAAAAGACGACAGACACTGTCCGGTGCCAAACGTATTGTGGTTAAAGTAGGCAGTGCGTTGTTGGCCAACGGTGATCAAGGTCTTGCATTGAGCAAAATCGATGATTACTGCCTACAAATCAATCAACTCAAAGCGCAAGGATTTGAGGTTGTGCTGGTGTCCTCTGGGGCGATTGCCGCCGGCTGTCAGCGTTTGGGCTGGACGCAAAGACCTCAAGCGCTGCATCAGCTGCAGGCGGCAGCTGCAGTGGGTCAAATGGGTCTTGCCCGGGCATACGAAAGTGCGCTGGAGTCGATGAACCGAACAACAGCCATGATCGTGTTAACGCACGATGACTTAGCGGACCGAAAGCGCTATCTCAACGCCAGAGCGACGTTGCAACAGCTCCTGAGTCTAGGGGTATTGCCGATTATCAATGAAAATGACACGGTCGCGACGGATGAAATTCGGTTTGGTGATAATGATACGCTTGCCGCTTTGGTGGCCAATCTCCTGTCAGCAGATTTGTTGTTGATATTAACCGACGTTGATGGATTGATGGATGCGGACCCGCGCCGGAAACCCGATGCACGTCGTTTATCTATGGTTCAGGCCGCGGATGTGGGATTGGATAAAATTGCCACGGCGGGTGCAGGTAATTTGGGTCGTGGGGGGATGCTTTCTAAGGTGCGCGCCAGTCGCTTGGCTGCGCGTTCTGGGGCAAATACCGTGATCGCCAGTGGCGGTGAGCCAAATATTCTGACGCGTGTGCTTGAGGGTGAAGACCTAGGAACGTTGTTAGTGGCAGAATTGACGCCGATGACCGCTCGTAAGCGATGGATTGCTGATCAGTTGCGCGCCAAAGGTGATTTGCGCTTGGACGATGGCGCGGCGCTGGCTCTGAAAGAGCAAGGGGTGAGTCTATTAGCGGTTGGTATAGCGGGAGTTGAGGGTCAATTTGACCGCGGTGAAATGGTGCGCATGCTTGATCAGCGCGGTGTGTTGGTTGCCCAGGGGTTGGCAAATTATTCAAGTCAGGACATCATGAAAATTATCGGTGTGAAAACTGATGCGTTTGCTGACCACCTTGAATATGTGGGCGAACCTGAAGTGGTCCATCGTGACAATTTGGTATTGATGTAGGTTTCGGTGAAACGAACCGGCAGAGATCCTCAAATTTGAAGACCTCGTGCACGGCGTAAACCTAAGCGCTCAGTGCTTTGATTTTCTTGTTCAACCTAGACTTATGTCGAGCAGCTTTGTTTTTATGCATGATACCCTTTGCAACCATTTTGTCGATCAGGGGTACTGCCTCCGTCATTGCGGTGGTTGCGCTCTCCGCATTTTGCGAGATGATAGCCGCGTCTACGCGTTTAATGTAGGTACGTACCATCGAGCGCTGGCTCGCATTTTGGATACGTCTTTTTTCCGCTTGTCTTGCGCGTTTGCGGGCTTGTGCACTGTTAGCCAAGGAGTCCTCCACGAGGGCCGTAAAATTTTGAGGGCGGCAATATGCCGGTCGGATAGGTAGATGTCAACCGAAGAGTCGCAAGAAAGCAAAAAGCAGAGCTCGCCCGCTGGTTTTGAGCGTGAAAATCACAGTCTGGCAAGACAAAGTACTGTTGTGGCCAGTATGACGCTTGTATCCAGAGTCAGCGGCCTGGTTCGCGATGTGGTCCTGTCATATTTGTTTGGGGCTTCGCAGGTTGCCGATATGTTTTTTGTGGCGCTGCGTATCCCCAACTTTTTTCGCCGATTGTTTGCTGAAGGCGCATTTAATCAGGCGTTTGTGCCGGTTTTGGTGCGCTACAAAAAAATGGGTAAAGCTGACCTTGTCGGGTTTATTGCACCTTTGTCGGGGCTGTTTGGATTTTCGCTGGTGATCTTTGTACTGCTGGGTGTTTTTTTTGCCCCGGGGCTGGCTTATATATTTGCCCCTGGTTTCGCGCACGATCCCCGCTTGGCGCAGCAAACCGCCGAGTTGGTGCGGATTACGTTCCCCTACCTAGGATTTATTTCACTTACGGCCTATGCGGGCGCCTTGCTCAATGCCCATAATCGGTTTGCGCTGCCGGCTTTCACCCCGGTGTTACTTAATTTGTCTTTGATTGCTGGCGCTTTGATCGCCTTAAGTGGATGGCTCAATGCTCCCTCGGTCGTGATCGTTGCATGGGCGGTGTTGTTTGCCGGCGTGGCACAGCTGACGCTGCAATTACCCTTTCTTGCCGGTATGGGTTTGTTGCCCAAACCAACCATTGAGCCTAAACATCCGGGTGTCCTGCAGGTTGGCAAGCTTCTTGTGCCCGCTGTTTTTTCAGCTTCGGTTGGGCAAATCAACGCTTTGGTGAATACTATTTTAGCCTCCACGTTGATAACAGGAAGTCTATCTTGGTTGTATTATGCGGACCGGTTACTGGAGTTGCCGGTAGGTTTGGTTGCCGTCGCTCTAGGCACAGTGATGCTGCCGCATCTTTCGCGCATGGCTGCTGGTAACGACGCTGATCACTTTAAACGAACCATGGATTGGGGCGTTAATCTTGGGTTGTTGTTAGGCCTGCCAGCTGCGGCTGCGCTTTATTACCTTGCGTTGCCTTTGATTGCCGTGCTGTATATGAGTTTCAGCAATAGCGCAATGACCGCTTATGACGTGCGAATGGCCAGCTACGCGCTGCAGATGTTTGCGATTGCGCTGCCGGGTTTTGTCTTGGTCAAAATTTTGGCACCTGCGTTTTTTGCGCACGAAAATACACGTGCGCCTGTTTTGTATGCCAGTGGAGCGGTAGCGGTCAACTTGCTGGGTAGTTTGGCAACCTTTAGCTGGTTTGGTCATGTCGGTTTGGCTTGGGCTACAGCGCTGTCTGCGTGGATGCACGTCGTTCTGCTTTATCTTGGACTCAGTCGGCGAGGGCTTTATCGGCTGACAAGCAGGCTTTGGTCGATGTTTTGGAAGATTGTGATTGCCACATTAGGGCTTCTGGGCACAGTGCATGGGCTGACCCACGACATCGACTGGTTGGCTCTGACTGCTCAGGCGCGGTTGATCTGGGTCTTGTCTCTTTCACTAGGGGGTATTGGTTTATATCTCGGTGTATTGTTTGTGTTGGGGATTCGTCCGAAGGACCTCAATCAGATGAGCGTAAGTCGATGATATTGCCTATAATCGGCGGTATGGAAATTATTCATGGCTTTCATAACTTGAAGCCCCGCCATCGCGGAAATGTGGTGACGATGGGTAATTTTGATGGTGTTCACAAAGGGCATCAAATGCTGCTCAGGCATCTTGTTGAAAAAAGCGCTGAACACCAGCAGCCCAGTTTACTGGTGACTTTTGAGCCGCAGCCGCGCGAATTTTTTGCCGGTGCGAGCGTCCCACCGAGGTTGACGCGGTTGCGTGAAAAAGTGGCACTGCTGAAGAAAAATGGCTTAAACCGATTGCTATTGCTGCCCTTTAACGAGGCCACAGCGCAAACCTCGGCGCAATGGATTACCGACGAGTTGTTTCACGATATGCTGGATGCGAGATACGTTCTTGTGGGTGATGATTTCCGTTTCGGTCGCAACCGCGAAGGTAACTATGCCAGCGTTGAGGAGGCCGGAGAACGCTTGGGTTATATTGTGCGGCAAGCTGAAACGCTGGCTTTGCTTGATGAGCGTATCAGCAGTTCCCGTGTTCGGGCAGTCCTGGCGGCTGGTGACTTCAAACAGGCGCAAAATCTTTTAGGACATGAATATTTCATCATGGGCCGGGTTGTCTATGGTCGCCAGTTGGGGCGGCAATTAGGGGTGCCTACCGCGAATATCCGTCTACACCGTTATCGAGCGGCGCTAGAGGGCGTATACTGTGTGAATGTCACAGGCATTGGGGGACAGCGCTATGATGGTATAGCCAACATTGGCGTTCGCCCCACAGTAGATGGCAAGGAGCCCCTCTTGGAGGTACATATATTTGATTTTTCCGACAACATTTATAATCAACTGCTGACTGTGACATTTAAACGCAAGCTGCGCAGTGAACAAACCTTTGCTTCGATAAACGACCTTAAAATGCAGATTGAGCAAGATATTGGGCAAGCGCGCGCTTGGTTCGCGCAATCATGAGAAAATGGCTGTTGCTTGCTGTGGGCGTTTTTGTGACCGATCAGTTGTCCAAATTTTGGGTGGTTTCTGTTTTAGATTATTTAGATCGCGTGCAGGTACTGCCTTTTTTTGCCTGGGTAAGATGGCATAACAGTGGTGCAGCCTTTTCGTTTTTGGATGACGCGGGTGGATGGCAACGTTGGTTTTTTGTTTGTTTGGCGTTGGGCTTTGCTGCATTTGTGGTTTATGAACTTTCGCGCCTACCCAAACATGATAAAACAATGGGGTGGGTATACGGACTTATTCTTGGCGGCGCACTGGGAAATATGATCGACCGTCTGAGTCACGGTCATGTGATTGACTTTATCTTGTTCCACTACAAGGGCTATTATTTTCCGGCGTTTAATGTCGCCGATTCAGCGCTGTTTTGTGGCGCTGTGATCTGGATCTACGCCATGATTGTTGAATACCGTCAAACCAAGGCATCCTCCCAATGACCGATATGATCGCTCGCGCGAGCGGGCTGCAAATTAGCGAACGGGCACAAGTCACCTTGCACTTCTCGCTGCTTTATCCCAGTGGGGAAGAGATCGACACCACTCGCAATGGCGACCCGGCGACGTTTGTGGTGGGTGATGGCAGTTTACTGCCCGGGTTTGAGGCCGCATTGATGGGCAAGCAAGCCGGCTTTGCGGAGCAAATTTTGTTGCCGGCTGAGGCTGCGTTTGGAGCCCGTAATCCCGCGAATGTGCAAGTTATCAAGCGGGAAAAATTTGCTGAATTGGCCGGAGAGGAGCCTTTGGAAGAAGGGCTGGTGGTTTCTTTTCAAGCGCCAGACGGGGAATTACCCGGTGTCATTGTTGCCGTCTACGAAAGCTCAGTAAAAGTTGATTTTAATCACCCTCTAAGTGGTTCTGACATTGTTTTTGATGTTGCGGTCTTAGAGGTGAAAATTCCCGATTAGCGTTTAGTTGCACTGCAGAGCGCTCCCGCGGATGTTTTCATGGTGTCCGTCTCCGTCGGTGTCTTTGGAGGGATACGTTCGGCCTGCGGCGTTAACGATCAGTTGGCGAGCATTCGCCGGATTTGCATCAGACGGACAATAGAGAAAGTGGCCATTTTGCCAGTCGGTGATGCCCTGACCGGTGAATAGCAAATAACTGCGATTGCGAAAAGCGCGCCAGAAAATGCGACCGTGTTTAATACCTGCCAGTTGCGCGATGATTACATCACCTGATGAATAGTCGCGGCTGCGATCGTCGTCCAGAAAAATAAGCATGCCGTGGTGCCAGCTGTTGCGCGGTCCACACTGGCCCTGCCGGTTGGGACATATGATGACTTGGTCTTGATGGTTTATCGCGGCATGGCGGGCAAGATTAATAGCCGTGCGAATTGAGCGCAGTGTTGTGTCTGCATGATGTTGATTGATCCATTGCGGCAGATTGTGCAAAGCAAGGCCACTCAAAACGCCGGCAACCGCAAGTGTGACGCATAATTCGACGAGCGAAAAACCTAGTTTGGAAACAGATGAGGTTGAGCTCGTCATGGTGTGAGTTTAGCGTGCGAGATAACGCGGTGGTCACAGCCGCGGTCGATAGCATGTGTAAGTTATTCCAAATTCAATTTTTGGATTTTGTAGCGTAGCGCACGAAAGGTCATGCCTAATGATTTGGCGGTAGAGGTCTTATTCCAGCGGTGTGTGTCGAGCGCCTGCGCAATCAGAATACGTTCGATGCTCTCCAAATAATGTTCCAAGCTGATACCTTCAGGCAGGGTTAGCAGTTCGGTGGGTGTGACAGCTTGAAGATCCAGATGTTCGGACGGTGGGATGGGCGTCTGAGTCGGTTGGTGATTTAACTCGGGGTCGGCACTCGTGGGCGAATGCTCGCCGGCGCGGGCGTGATTGACCTCTAAAACATCACCCATGCGTAATTCGTCTAATTGATTGAGCTGCAGGTCCTCTGGGCGAATCAGATTGCCCTCGCATAGGGTGAAGGCACGCTCCAAAAAATTCTCGAGTTCGCGTACATTGCCCGGAAAAGAATAATTCATCAGCAACGCCAGCGCGTCGCTCGATACCTTCGGTGGTGGGGCACTGTATTGCTCTGCGAGCCGTTGGAGGCTGGCTTGCGCAAGTGCGGGGATATCTTCAACGTGTTCGCGCAGGCTGGGTATACGCAGTTCGATGACGTTGAGGCGATAATAAAGATCTTGGCGAAATCTTCCGGCATTGACTTCAGCTAAGAGGTTTTTGTGCGTTGCGCTGAGCACGCGGACTTCGGTTTTTTCTTCTGTCTGAGCCCCAACTGGGCGAACCGCTTTTTCTTGAATGGCTCTAAGCAATTTGACTTGCATCACCAACGGTAAATCGGCGATTTCGTCCAGAAATAAAGTACCTCCGGTTGCGGCTTGGAACAGGCCTTGTTTGTCGCTGACGGCTCCCGTGAAGCTACCTTTAACGTGACCGAAAAACTCGCTTTCCATCAACTCTGATGGGATAGCGCCGCAATTAACCGGGACAAAGGGGCCCGCTGCACGCGGGCCCATGGCGTGCACCAACCGCGCGGCAACTTCTTTGCCGGAACCCGATTCACCGCTGACGTAAATGGGCGCCTGACTCCGGGAAATTTTCTTGATTTGTTCGCGCAGGTTCACCATGGCGCTTGAATCGCCAATTAAGTTAACGTTTTGGTCGGGTTGTACGGTAGTCAACTCGCCAATGCGAAGCGCGCTGCTGACCAAGTTTCGCAGCTGCTCCAGGTCGATAGGTTTCTGTAAAAAATCAAACGCCCCGGCTTTGAGTGCGGTGATCGCGGTGTCTACACTGCCAAAGGCTGTGATCATGGCCACCGGCAAATGACTGTGATGTTCACTGATATGCTCAATTAGCGTCAATCCACTGCCGTCAGGAAGGTGCATATCTGTCAGGCATAGGTCAAAGGATTGTGTGTCCAAATAATTCAACGCCTGCTGTAAGTTGGCGGCTGAGACAGTCTCCAGCTGCATCCGACCCAGAGTGATTTCGAGGAGTTCACGAATATCGGGTTCGTCGTCTACGATCAGTAATCGCTTGAGGGTCATGGCTTAAACCTGTTTGTCTATTCGCTTGAGCACGTCGTGGACCTCAGATAGGAGGAGTGATGCGCCTTGGATGCATAAATAATATTCTAAAACAACTGCGCTGCTCATCATCGCGCGTATAGCTTAACTGAGCTTGATTGGCTTCGCATAATTCACGAGATAAATAAAGACCAAGTCCGGTGCCTGATTTTGCGGTTGTTGAAAAAGGTTGAAAAAGATTAGGTTCAAGGTTGGGGTCGACCCCGACGCCATAATCAATAACATTCAGAAAAGGCCGGCCAGAAACGGCGTCTAAACCGCCAATTAGTTCGACACTGGCGGGTTTGTGATTTTCTACTGAGTAACGCAAGCCGTTGTCGACTAAGTTGGTAAGGGCCTGATTGAGTTGTTGAGGATCCATTTTGATGTTAATTGCCGGGGTGGTCATGGAGACCTTAATGTCGGCCTCTGGTCTGGCTTGTTTAAACGTGCGGACAAAGTCGTCGATGTGCTGGCTGAGATTTACCAGGTGTGGCTCTGGCGGCTTGCGCCGGGACATTTGCAACACGTTTTCAACCACATCATTCATGCGCAGGCAATGGCTGATAATAATGTCGGTCAGGCGCTGATCGGGCCCAACCATGGCATCAGACTCTTTTAATAGCTGAGCGGCGTGGCTAATAGCGCCTAATGGGTTACGCACCTCGTGAGCAATGCTGGCGGACAAACGTCCTACCTCGGCAAGTTTAAGCTGTTGCGCCTGTTGTTGAAGTTCGCCGTTGTCTTCGAGAAATAAGGTGACATAGCCATTGACCTCGTGCGGCCGCACCGCAGCGAAATAAGCACGAATTTCTGGCGTAGCCGGTTTGATTCGCAGCGGTGGCGGGCGTAGGGAAGTATCGGTTCGCCAGTGCTGTAAAATCTCCAAGAGCGCTGCGGGTAAGTGCGTCAGGTCTTGCCCAACGTCGGCGCCGATTAGGGCCAATGCGGATTCGTTATGCATGCGAACCCTATTGTGCTCATCGGTAACAATGATGCCCGTGCGCATGCGCTGAATGATTTGCCGGTTCAGACGTTCCAAACCCGCAAGTTCAGCGGCCTGTGTGAGGGTTTTGATGTCTTTGTTGCGTAACTTGTTGGACAGGTTCTGGATGCCAAAGGAGGCTGCAAAAAAGAGCGCACCAAAAATACCCGCTTGGAAAAGGTCATAGGGTGCGTCTGCGACAAAAGCCGCTAGATAAAGCTCCTCGCCGAGGATCGCTAAACTGGCTGTCGCTGCAATGAAAGTGGCGCGGCGGCCGGTGACTAGAATTGCCCCTGTGCACACGGTAATAAGTAACAGTGTGGTGAGTCCGCTGCCGACACCGCCTGACGCGTATACAAAGTAGGTTAGGGCGAGAATGTCTGCAATGACAATTGTTATGCCGAATTTTTGCGGGTCGGACTCGCGCTGCAAGTTTTTGCGGGTGGCGAAGGCGATGACGAGATTAGCGCCAATGTAGACCAGCACCGCCCATGAAAAGAACTCAGGTTTCAGCCTGCCTAGCTGTGTCATGAACAGAGGTTGTTGGAATGCGGTGAACAGCGTGATGCCGATAAGGATGCGATAAGAGGTATAGATTCGCATCAATACGGCATTCAACTGAGTGCGGCGCTGCTCGATTTCGTCAACAATCTCCGACTGTTGACTGCTGGTGTGGTGAGGCGCTCTGGTAGTCACTAATCGATGAATGGCAGCCAGCCAAACCGGCTGCCTTTCTTCTCGTCCGCTGAGCTTGGCTGTTCTTCGACTTGAGGAGGTTTGAAGCCCTCAGGATGGCTGATTGTCATCGGTGGTGGAACGTCGGGTCGATCGAGCAGCCCCAGGGTCATGACGTTGGCCCAAGAGCGATCGCGATTACGAACGGCATTTGTCAGCACAAGGTTTCCTGATTCGTCAAAGCCGGGGTGCTTGGGGTAGTTTAGCGATAGCACCCTCAGCGCGTTGTTAGCCTCGTCTTCCAGGCCTAGTCGGTAGTTTGCTTCGATCAGAATCAGTAATGCGTCCGGCGTTGATTCACTGCGTGGATAAACCTCTAAAACAAATCGTGCGCGATTAGCTGCAGCGATTAAGGCGGCACGCTGCATATAGTAATCCGCTGCGGCTATCTCAGAGCGCGCCAAGACGTTGCGCAGGTGTATCATTCGCTGAGTGGCATCAGCGGCATATTGACTGTTGGGGTATTGGGCGAGTAGCTGACCGAAATCTGCGTAGGCTTGCCTGATGGGCGCCATATCGCGTTTCGCAGGCTCAGTGTTAAATAGCCGATCCATCAACCCTTCGTTTTGGCGCTCGCCAGCGCGGCCTTTGATGTAAAACGCGTAATCAATGTTTGAGTGCTGCGGATGGAGTCTGATAAACCGGTCTGCGGCACTCACGGCGCCGTCTAGGTCATAGGACATAAAGCGGGCATAAATTAGCTCTAACTGCGCTTGCTCAGCATAGCGACCAAAAGGGAAGCGAGCCTCCAGCAGTTCTAGTTGTGCGATGGCTTGCTGGTAGTTACCAGAACGCAGCAGCCGTTGAGCATCTCGATACACTTTCTGTTCGGTGGTTTCGATTTGTTCGACGTCTTTTTCTTTGCCGAAGAAAGGCATCCAACTGCAGGCCCCTAGGTGCGCGCAGGCGATGATCAACAGACCAATGCGAGTTGCACCGCGAACACTCAGAGTAGGGCTGCGTCGCTTATGACAGGGCGTTTCGAGCGGTTGATTCAACACGAGAGCACTCTTTGAGGTTAGGATACGTCTATTCTTTACATATTTGTTTCGGTTGCAACCGCATGAGCAGTATTAATATTGAGTTGATTGTTCCTCCGCACTGTGCCGGCGAGCGTTTGGACCGCGTTGCGGCGTTGTTATTGCCTGATTTTTCGCGTGCTGAACTGGCACGATGGATCACCGCTGGTGAGTTGACTGTGGATGGGCGAGTGGTCAAGCCGAGAAACAAGGTGTCGGGCGGAGAGCATTTGATCTTGGTCGCGCAGCGTAGCCTGCGTGAAGCTTGGCAGGAGCCGCAAGCGCTGATGTTGAATGTGATTTATGAAGATGAGGATATTCTTGTGATCAATAAACCCGCGGGGCTCGTGGTTCATCCTGGCGCGGGAAATCCCTCAGGCACATTGGTCAATGGACTTTTGCACCATCGGCCGGATTTGACCCGCCTCCCGCGTGCTGGGGTAGTTCATCGCTTAGACAAGGAAACCAGCGGCGTTATGGTGGTTGCGGGTAGTGAAATCGCGCAGCTGAGACTGACGCGTATGATTGCTGCACGCAAGGTTCGACGCGAGTATGTTTGTTTGTGTGAAGGTCGTATGGTCGCAGGGCAAACCATCGACAGAGCGATTGGTCGAGACCCGCATGTTCGAACGCGCCAGGCGATTCGCGAAGAGGGTAAACACGCAGTCACAGTGGTTCGAATTCGCAAACGGTATCGTGCGCATACTTTGGTTGATGCGCACTTGGAGACGGGCCGTACCCACCAAATCAGAGTGCATATGCAGAGCATCGGCTATCCTCTGGTCGGAGATCGCCGCTACGGTGCGCGAGGCAAAGTGCCCAAGGGCGCCTCTTCTGCCTTGGTGAGTACTTTGCATGGTTTCCCGCGCCAGGCTTTGCATGCTTGGCAGCTTGCGTTCACGCACCCTGCATCTGGCATGGAAGTCAGCTTTGAAGCGCCATGGCCAAAAGATATCATTGGTCTTGCCAGTGCGTTGGACGCTGACTTGGTCGAGGGTGGTTAGGTTGGCTGAGATCGGCTGGATTTCGGCGCAGAATGCACCTGAGGGTTTGCGCGTTGGATCTACCCTGATTGCTGGTGGGCAGTCTCGCGGTGAGTTTGCCGCATCAAACCTTGCAGCGCACGTTGGGGATGATCCGTTGAATGTTCAGGCCAACAGACAAACCCTGCTTGATCAAATAGGGGCCAAGCGGCTGCAATGGCTGCAACAGGTGCATGGTGAGACGCTTGTCTACGCCGATGACAAAGGGCAACCCGCGCTGCCCTCGGCGGATGCGGTGTGGACAGACCAGCGCCAGTTAGGGTTGGCTATTCTTACCGCAGACTGCGTGCCGGTGCTGCTTTGGCGCGCCGACACCAGCATAATTGTTGGCATTCACGCTGGCTGGCGTGGTCTGAGGGCTCAGATTATCGAGCAAACCGTTGCCGCATTGCCGGTGGCAAACTCGCGGTGGGTGGCATGGATTGGTCCCTGCATTAGTGCAGCGCACTATGAAGTCGGTCAAGCTGTTTGGTCAAAATTTGAAGGCTGGCCCGAGCAGCAGATTCTGCGTCCGCATCCGACGGATGCGCAAAAGAGGAACCTGAATTTAGCTGCAGCGGCTTTTGTGGCTCTTAAGCGCGCAGGCGTGGATGAGATTTGCTGTAGTGGTATATGCAATTACAGTGATCCGAGATTTTATTCTTTTCGCGGCCGACGCGCGGAGGAGACCGGCCGTTTCGCATCTGTGATTATGCGCATCTGATTCGCTACGCCGAGCAGTTTGGGCCGGAACTAGGCCGGGTCTGGGCAGTAATTGGTGATCGCGGCTTGTGCTTGAACGATGCGGTCTTGGCGATCGGTTTCGGCGAGCGCTTGCTCACTGCCGTCGGCCGCGCGCACTCGAATTCTCGGGCTGGCGGTGAGGTTGGTAAGCACGCGGCGTGCCCGGAGGCAGTTGTCCGTGCGAATTTTTGCCATCTGCGCCAAACGGGCTGCTTCGACCTTTTGTAGGTCGCGCATGATCTCTGCTTGCCCGGGATTGAGCGCCTCGGGCGCGGCGCTTGTTTCGAGTAAGTTGCGGTCGGTTACCGTGGTCTGGGTCTCAGCCCCGTTTTGATCGCCCAAGCCGGGGGTTCGCTGCAGGTTGATTTGACGGATCTGCTCAGGAGGTAGGTCACGAGGCGCAATAGCAGCGTAATTGACGATGCCTTGATCATCCACCCAGCGGTAGGTGTCTGCGTGGCTCATCCATGCGGTCGAAAGTAGGCAGATTCCAAGGGTCCGCCCTAGTAGCAATTTTTTAGCGTACCGGGTCATTTAGATTCGCCGCATCAAGCAAAACAAGAACCCCAACGATAGCATGATGTCTTTGAATTAAGCGTCTATTGTGTCGTCAAATAACGACGTGGTTCGCGCATTTATTGACATATTGGCGCGATATCACAAGAATACGCCGCTCGATCCTTAGCGTTGGCAGCACAAATGCTAGGAAATCAAAGGGTTAGGTCAAATCTAATAAAAAGCAAGCGACAGGCAGAGGTTCCGTAATGGCAGAAATGCTATCGGGTGGCGACATGTTGATACGTGCACTGCAGGACGAGGGCGTGGAATACGTTTTCGGATATCCTGGCGGCGCTGCACTGCACATCTATGACGCTATTTTTAGGCAACAAAAAGTGGAGCACATACTGGTGCGCCACGAACAGGCCGCGACACATATGGCGGATGGCTATGCGCGCGCAACCGGCAGAACTGGCGTGGTGCTGGTTACTTCCGGCCCTGGAGCGACCAACGCCATTACCGGTATTGCAACGGCGTATATGGACAGTGTGCCGATGGTCGTGATCTCTGCGCAGGTCCCGCAAAGCTTGATTGGCAGTGACGCCTTTCAGGAGACCGACATGGTTGGTATATCCCGACCTGTGGTCAAGCATAGTTTTATGGTCAAAGATGCAGCTGAAATACCGGCTTTGATAAAAAAAGCCTTCCACATCGCCTCAACGGGCAGACCTGGCCCGGTGGTTATTGATGTGCCAAAAGACACTACCGAGCCGAGCGAGCTGGCGCCTTATGTGTATCCTAAAGCAGTTGCCATGCGTTCTTATAACCCGGCGCGGAAAGGTAACGCGCGGCAAGTGCGCAAAGCGTTAAAAGTAATGCTTCAGGCGCACAGACCGGTCATTTACGTTGGTGGTGGGGTCATCATGGCGGAAGCCTCCAGCCAATTGCGTGAGTTGGTTGACAGTTTAGGCTACCCGCTCACCAACACCTTAATGGGGTTGGGGGCATATCCGGGCGATAATAGAAATTGTCTGGGTATGTTGGGAATGCACGGAACTTATCAAGCCAATATGGCGATGCACGAAGCTGACTTGATCGTTTGTTTGGGTGCGCGCTTTGATGATCGAGTCACCAACAACACAGCGAAGTTTTCACCCAATGCCACGATAGTGCATGTTGACGTCGATCCAGCTTCGATCTCAAAAATTATTCAGGCCGATATACCCATCGTGGGTGATGTTCAGCTCGTTCTGTCTGAAATGTTAAGCCAGTTACCGCAGTTGCTTGCTGATGAAGAAGCGTCGTCGGTGGCGCAACGAGCGGATCACTTGGAGAAATGGTGGGCGCAAATCGAAACCTGGCGTTCGCAAAGAGGGCTTGATCACAATCTTGAGATTGCTGCCGGCGAGTTGATACCGCCGCAGCTGGCCATCCAGGCGCTCTACAAAGTCACCAAAGGTGAAGCCTACGTAACCTCCGATGTCGGTCAGCATCAGATGTTTGCCGCACAATACTATCATTTCCCAGAACCGCGCCGATGGATCAATTCGGGAGGGCTCGGAACGATGGGATTCGGTCTGCCCTCTGCAATGGGCGTGCAAATGGCGTTTCCTCAGGCGAGTGTGGTTTGCGTGACGGGTGAGGGCAGCTTTATGATGAACATGCAAGAACTGTCGACGTGTCTGCAGTACGGCCTGCCGATCAAAATTGTGAATCTGAATAATCAGGCGCTGGGAATGGTCAAGCAATGGCAAGACATGCAGTATGGCGGGCGTCACTCGCAGAGCACCTACAGCGATTCGCTGCCCGACTTCAAGACATTGGTTGAAGCATTTGGTCATGTCGGCATAAAAATCACTCAGGGTGCAGAGCTGGAGTCGGGTTTGCGCCACGCGTTTAGTGAAGAGTTGAAGAATAAATTGGTATTCATAGACATCTGGGTAGACCCGAATGAGCACGTCTATCCGATGGCGGTTAAGGGTGGCTCGATGGCTGATATGATCTTGGGTAAAACGCCCGCGCCGGAGCACGCCTGATGCGTCGAATTCTTGCCGTTTTGCTTGAAAATGAGCCTGGCTCACTGTCACGGGTTGTGGGTTTGTTTGCGCAGCGCAACTTTAATATCGAGTCGTTAACGGTTGCCCCGACGGAAGATCTCACGCTTTCTCGCCTGACGATTACAACCGCGGGTGATCAACGCATGATCGAACAAATCACCAAGCAATTATATAAGCTTGTTGAGGTTGTTAAAGTCATGGACTTAAACGAAGGGGATCACGTCGAGCGAGAGCTGATGCTGGTCAAGATTCGTGCGACGGGTGTGTCGCGGTCCGATATCAAACATACCGCGGATATTTTTCGCGGACAAATAGTGGATGTCACGGCGGACGCTTATACGGTGCAACTGGTGGGTCCCAGCGAAAAATTAGACGCTTTTTTACGTGCGATCGGAAAAAGCCTAATTCTGGAGGCGGTGCGCTCTGGCGTATCCGGCATTGGACGCGGCGACCGAATTTTATCCATTTAGTAACGGGCTCAAACTTTTAAAACAACGGGAAAACGAGATGCAAGTTTATTACGACAAAGACGCAGACCTTTCAATTATTCAAAAAATGAAGGTTTGTATTGTTGGTTATGGGTCGCAAGGGCATGCGCATGCAAATAACCTGCGCGACTCTGGTGTGGATGTTGTGGTTGGCCTGCGAGAAGGTTCGGACTCGAGACGGAAGGCGGAAAACGCTGGCTTTGCGGTTGCCCCGGTCAGTGACGCTGCAAAAGAAGCTGATCTGGTCATGATGCTGACGCCTGATGAGTTACAGCCTGCAATTTATGCGAATGAACTGCTACCGAATATGAAGCACAACGCGGCGATCGCGTTTGCGCATGGGTTTAATGTGCATTTCCAGCTTATTGAGCCTCGCGCCGATCTAGATGTAATCATGATCGCCCCGAAAGGGCCTGGCCATACAGTTCGGTCTACTTATGTTGCCGGTGGCGGGGTGCCGAGCCTGATAGCGATTGCTCAGGACGCAACCGGGCAAGCGAAGAATATTGCGTTATCTTATGCGTCGGCCAATGGCGGTGGACGCGCAGGTGTCATCGAAACAAATTTCCGTGAAGAGACTGAAACGGACTTATTCGGTGAGCAGGCGGTGTTGTGTGGCGGTGCTGCTGAATTGGTGCAAGCGGGCTTTGAGACCCTAGTGGAGGCCGGCTATGCGCCGGAGATGGCTTATTTTGAATGTCTGCATGAGCTTAAATTGATCGTTGACTTGTTTTATGAAGGTGGCGTTGCGAATATGTGGTATTCCGTGTCCAACACGGCGGAATATGGTGGTTTGACCCGGGGCCCGCGTATCGTCACAGCCGAAACCAAAAAAGAGATGAAAAAAATACTTTCTGAAATACAAGAAGGTAAATTCGCCAAAGAGTTTGTGCTTGAAAGTGCTGCCGGTGCACCCAGTATCAAAGCGATGAGAAGAATATCGCAAACTCACCCGATCGAAGAGGTGGGTGCTAAATTACGCGGTATGATGCCATGGATTCAAGAAAATCGATTGGTCGACAAAGACGTCAACTGACGGATGTTGTGATCATTGAGAAACCTTAGGGGCCAGTAATGACAACGCATGAGGATAAGCCGCTGTGTAGTGTGGATGCTGACACTCCGCGATCCTTAACCGATGAGTCGGGGGAGCATGGGCATACTGGTCGTGATCCCGATTCGGGCCGCGTGGATGCAGATGAGGTTCCAACGCGTGGATCGCAGTTCCGCCGGCGTGGTATTTATTTGCTGCCAAATCTGATCACAACCGCGGCGCTGTTTGCCGGCTTCTACGCCATTATCGCGAGCATGAATGGCGATTTTATCGCCGCGTCTCTGGCTATATTTGTTGCCATGGCCCTAGATACCGCTGACGGTCGGGTGGCACGATGGACAAATACTGAAAGTGCGTTCGGTGCAGAGTATGACAGCCTGTCGGACATGGTTGCGTTTGGCGTTGCACCGGCTTTGGTGGCCTTTTCCTGGGGGGTGTCTAATCTGGGGCAACTGGGTTGGGTGGCCACTTTTGTGTACATGGCGTGTGCAGCATTGCGTTTAGCGCGCTTTAATACCAAAGGGGACAGTACCAGTTTTACGGGGCTGGCAAGTCCGTCGGCTGCAGCGATTATTGCTTGTTGTGTGCTGGTTTGGCAGACCTATGGAGGCGGTTCGCCCTCGGTGTTTGCAGCTGCTGTGATGGGCGTGATAACGGCAACCACGGGCTTGCTGATGGTATCCAACTTCAAGTACTACTCCCCCAAGCATATTAACTTTAAAGAGCGCATTCCTTTTGTCACTTTGGTGCTCATAGTGATGGGTTTTTCCGTCTTGCTGGTTGATCCGCCGACGGTGCTGTTAACGTTGTCTACTGGATATGCGTTATCCGGCCCCGTTCAATATTTATGGCGCCGCTCAAAAAAAAGGACCTAATCCAAGGATTCACTGTCCAAGTCTTCCAAGACTAGAGGAAATGGAAAATAGAATATGTTGATACGTCGCCCGCCGAAAATATCACCCTTGGAGATCACGCCTGAGGCCAGCTATGTCACGCGGCGTCGATGGCTTAAGCAAGCCGGTATAGTGTCTGCAGGATTAACGCTGCCGATGACACCCACCTATGCAGGACTCCAGCCAGACGACGACATTACCCCTGAACGTATTGCGACCACCTACAACAACTTTTATGAATTTGGCACGGGAAAAGACGATCCCGCTGAGCATGCCCACAACCTGACTACGGATCCGTGGACGGTGACAGTGTCTGGTGAAGCCAAAAAAACCGGACAGTTTGCATTTGAAGACATCGTCAAAGGTCTGACCCCACAGGAGCGTATATACCGGTTTCGGTGTGTAGAAGCGTGGTCGATGGTGGTGCCTTGGGAAGGTATAGAATTGAGCAAAATTCTTGCGCAATTTGAGCCCAATGGTAACGCAAAATACGTAGAGTTTAAGACGTTGGTTCGACCCTCAGAGATGCCGGAACAGCGCAGTGTCTTTTCCACTATCGATTGGCCTTACGTCGAAGGCCTGCGGATGGATGAAGCCTATCACCCGCTGAGTCTTATGGTCACGGGTATGTATGGAAAACCGCTGCCCAATCAAAATGGCGCACCATGGCGCTTGATGGTGCCTTGGAAGTACGGATTTAAATCAGTTAAATCGATTGTTAGTATTCGGTTTATGCAACAGGCACCGCGCAATACTTGGAATAGGCTTGCGCCAAACGAGTACGGTTTTTACGCTAACGTCAATCCATCGGTTTCCCATCCGCGTTGGAGCCAGGCGAGCGAGCGTCGGCTGCCAAGTTCGTTGTTTAATCCAAACCGTCGCCCGACGCTGCCATTCAACGGCTATGCGGACGAAGTGGCGGGGCTGTATGCGGGCATGGATCTAGCTAAATTTTACTAGCGTAACCGTTATGATGCAGTGGATGTTCGGTGTTAGTTTAGCTATGCCGGCCATATGGCTTGTCGGGCAGATAGGTCTGGACCTAGTTTATCCGGGCAGTTATTTGGGCCCTGATGCAGGCGAAACCGTAGTGCATTATCTTGGTCAAACGGCACTAATTATTCTGCTGCTCGCCTATTCTGTGTCACCGTTAAGGCGATTGACGGGGATAACGATGATCGCTCGTCAGCGTCGACAGGTTGGATTGTTTGCTTTTACATATGTCTGTTTGCATGCTCTGAGCTATCTGGCGTTTTATTTGGAGTTTGTTTGGTCTGATTTGCTCGACGACTTTTCTGACCGGCTTTATATAGCGGCCGGACTAGGGAGTCTGGTTTGCCTAACGTTGATGGCTGCAACCTCGACGCGCGGCTGGCAGAGACGTATGCGGCGCTACTGGCGCGTTCTGCACCGCTTGGTCTACCCTGCAGTTGGATTGGCCTTGTTGCACCTGTGGTGGCTTACGCGGGACGGTTATGGCGAAGTCGTTCTGTACAGCCTTTGGTTTTTAGTGCTGAGTATCGAGCGATTATGGCATTTGCCTCGATTTAAGCGCGGGTGGCCCGCCTAGCATCCACGGCTTCGTTCAATGCAGCGAGCATCAACTGAGTGTCTTGCCAGCCGACGCAGGCGTCGGTAACACTCTGTCCGTATTTGAGTGTGCTGGGGTCTTTGCCAATGTCTTGGCGGCCTTCGTGCAAATTACTCTCGATCATGACCCCGATAATATTTCGCTCGCCCTCGGCCAGTTGGTCACAAATGGCTTTGCAAACCAGTTGCTGTTTTTTGTGATCCTTCTGACTGTTGGCATGGCTCATGTCGACCATGATGCCGGTATCAATGGCGGCGGAGCTAAGTCGTGTTGTGGTATCGGCGATACTGTCGCGATCAAAGTTTGTGCCATCGCTGCCGCCGCGCAAAATCATATGGCAGTCGGCGTTCCCGGAGGTCGAAAAAATTGCAGAATGACCCTGTTTTGTCACTGAAAGGAAAATATGCGAGTGCCCGGAAGATTTGATTGCGTCGATGGCAATTTGAACAGATCCGTCAGTTGAGTTTTTGAATCCAATCGGGCAGGACAGTCCTGAGGCCAGCTGTCGGTGTATCTGACTTTCAGTAGTGCGTGCGCCGATGGCCCCCCAGCTGATTAAATCGCCCATATATTGGGGAGTGATCGGATCTAGGTATTCGGTGCCTGCGGTAATTCCGAGGTTGTTAATGTCTATTAGCAGTTGGCGAGCAATGCCCAAACCTTCATTGATGTTGTAGGAGTTGTTTAGGTGCGGATCATTAATTAAACCCTTCCAGCCGATAATTGTGCGCGGTTTCTCGAAGTACACCCGCATGACAATAAGTAAGTTTTCCTGGTATTGCTTGGCCGCGTCCGCAAGTTGCGCTGCATACTCGATTGCAGCCTTTGGGTCGTGAATCGAACAGGGCCCTACAATGGCCAGCAAACGTTGATCTTTCTTCTGCACGATATCGGCGATTTCTTTGCGTGCGTTGAATACCAATGATGAGATGTTTGAAGTGATGGGCTGCTCTTGCATGAGTGTTTCAGGTGCGATTACTTCTTGCATACCGGTGATGCGAATGTCGTCGGTCAAATACTGCATGTCTATGCCGCTTTCTTGTCATGGGTTAAGGTAGAATTCTACCCTAAGCGGGCGGTGGATAAAGGGTAAGATTTGAACGATCAGCAAGAAAAGCTGTTAGTAGCCATGGGTGTGCGGGTCTGGCACGCGCGTCGGCGCGCGGTTAGTGAATCTGAATCCGCGCCTGCAGTTGGCTTGTCCCCCGCCAAAGATGTTCTGCTCACTGAGCGGCATCAACCAGCGGCAGCTTTGCCTGGAACCCCGGCAATGACCAAGCGCCGGGCGGAAAAAACTGCTGCGGCGGCCCGCAGTCCTGACGCGGTGGAACCTGATCCAGTAGTGTTTAGTTGGATGAAAGGGGCCACGGGTATGATTGTGTGCTCAAGCAATCTGGATGCAAAGATGGTTCAGATGATGCGCGATATCCTGACCTACGCTGATTGGTTGCAGGGGGAACCGCGTCCGAGTTTCCACCAGGGGGAATTTCGCTGGCCTCAGTTAACCGGGACAACAACCGGCACACCGGCGCGGTCGTTGTCGGTATTTGTGCACAAACACTTAACGCATCAGCGGGCGTGGCTGGGTCTGACGCCAGAACTGCATGCTGGGTTGGAGGGATGGCTCGAGGAACTCCCGGTGGCGTTGATCCAACTCCCGTCCATTCAATCAAGTCTGAGTGATCCCGGACTGAAGCAGGCCATATGGGCATCATTGAATCAACGCGGTTGAATTACCGCGTAATGACGTTGGCTGACTTGGATGACGTGATCCAAACCGAGAATCAGGTTTACCCTAATCCATGGGGTAGAGGGGTTTTTGTTGATTGTTTGCAGGGAAATTATGAGTGCTGGGTAGTTTCTCGCGGGGAACAGACCCTAGGACACGGTGTGTTGAGCGTGGCCGCTGGAGAGTCCCATCTGCTGAACCTTTGTATCCGGCAAGATTTTCAGGGTGAAGGTCTTGGCCGAGGATTTTTGCAGCATTTATTAGACAGGGCGCAATTGTGTGGTGCATCGGTCATGTTTTTAGAAGTTCGGGTGCAGAACCAAGTTGCTTTGCGACTCTATGATTCAATGGGTTTTGCGCAATTGGGGGTGCGCAAAGACTATTACCAAGGGGAGTCAGGGCGTGAAGATGCTTTGGTGTTCGGGTTGAATTTGGACGAGTAACGCCTGCTTGGCGCGCTTATCTCCCGCAGGTTTCTCGGGTTAAGAATGCAGCGCGCAATTGGCTGCTCGGTCCGTCAAGGAAAACCCTGATAACACTGGATTTTCTTTGTTGTCCTGTTATAAGTAGACACAAACTAAAGGCACAGGACAGGGCGATGTTAAGAAAGATAGGGGTCACGATTCTGGTTTTTTTTGCCGCACAAACGGCACAGGCGGGGCATCACGAAGTTAGTGAAGCAGATGGTGACCAACCTCTGCGCCTTGAAGCGTTGGCTGAAGCTTTTGGCTGGGACATGGAGGGAGCCCAAATCACCACCGAAAAGGTCGCCGATGGACTCTATGTGCTGTTTGGTATCGGAGGCAACATTGGCGTTTCAATTGGTGACGATGGCGTACTGATTGTCGATGATCAGTTTCCACAGGTGATGGATAAAATTGAAGCGGCAATTGCTGAGTTGGGTGGCAATGGCGTCGATTATGCGGTGAATACGCATTGGCACTTTGATCACGCTGAGGGCAATAACGCGTTGGGTCCCAAGGGAACGACGCTGGTTTCGCACCGAAAAGCTCGCGCAGATATGGCAACAGGGGGAATAGTGAACCTAGTCATTGCCAAATACGAGCAGCAACCTTACCCGGAACAGGCGTTGCCTGAACTCACCTTTGACGAGAGCATGCAAATTCACTTCAACGATACGCAGATTGAACTGATGCATTTTTCTCCGGCCCATACCAATGGTGATGCGGCAGTGTGGTTTCGCGAACAAAATGCCGTCCATCTGGGGGACGTATTTAATAATGCTGGATATCCGTTTATTGATGTGGATAGTGGCGGTGGTATCGACGGCATGATTAATTTTTGCGAGCAGGTCATTGAAACGGTTGGTCCGCAAGCGATAATCATTCCCGGGCATGGGCCTGTAACCGACGTTGCGGCGCTCAGTGCCTATGTCGAAATGTTAAAAACGGTGCGCACCCGAGTGGCGGCAATGATCGATCAGGGCAAGACATTACAAGAAGCTGTTGATGCGAAGCCCACGGCAGATTTCGACAGCGTATACGGTCCAGAGGCGGCGTCGCTCGGGTTCGTAAATCGGGTTTTCACGAGTTTAAGTCGCCAGTAAGGGTGCGAGTTGGTGCCCTGCTCGCGCGGCAGGGCAGAGTTGGTAATTAAGTCCGAGGATGCCGGGTGCACTTGATTCGTCGGCGCTGGCGCTAAATGAATTTATCGGTGGTCTCGGCGTACCATATTTTGCAAAATAACAACCTGTTGCGTACTTGAAAGGAACACAATGGATTTTTCAATAGACGGCGGAATAGGGGTTTTTCAGATTGACGACGGCAAGGCGAATGCTGTCAGTCATAGCTTGATCGATTTTATGATGAATGGCCTTGACCAAGCTGAGGCAAATGCTGCGGCGGTGGTTTTATTAGGCCGGCCCGGCGTATTTTCTGCCGGTTTTGACTTGAAAGAAATCGCTAAAGGACCTGAAGAAGGTGCGCGATTAGTCAATCGGGGTGCGCGTTTGCTGCACCGGTTGTTTGGCTTCCCAATGCCGGTCGTAGCTGGTTGTACAGGCCACGCGATCGCTGCTGGCGGATTTTTATTGTTAGCCAGTGATACGCGAATAGGTACGCAAGGCGACTTCAGGCTTGGGTTGAACGAAACCGCGATCGGCATGGTACTACCCGTATTCGGATTTGAATTGGCGGCTAATCGAATTCCCGCTGCCTTTCAGACCGCAGCCGTGGTGCAGGCGAAGCTGTTTACGCCACAAGATGCGGTTCATGCGGGATTTCTTGATCAGGCCGTTGAACCAGAGATGTTGCAAAAGACCTGTCTCGAGCACGCGGCAGCGTTGTGCGAAATGCCCACAGAGGTATATGGCCGGCAGAAGCGTGAAATGCGCAAGGGCGCTTTGGCGCGTATTCATGCGAGTTTAGAGTAACCTGCGCATTGGCTGTAGACGTTATTAACGTCGCAATTGTAGTCCTTTGATGTAACCCGCAGACACTGCCTTGTGATAGCAGCGCCGCGGTGGAGCAGCGCAGACAATGCATATGAACAAAGCAGTTGTTGTGAACGAATGATTGGTCCGCGCCACTAGCAAAGATCGACGTAACCATTGTGCATTTTTAAGTGCTCTTTAAAGTATTTACTAGGGTAGATCAACATGGGTGACACCAAGTTTACAAGTGAGATTAACAAGCGACGTACGTTTGCGATCATCTCGCACCCGGATGCGGGTAAGACGACGATGACAGAAAAGCTGCTGCTGTTTGGGGGCTTACTCAAAATGGCAGGTGAGGTTAAATCGAGAAAATCGAACAAGCATGCAACCTCCGATTGGATGACCATGGAGAAGGAGCGCGGGATATCGGTAACGACATCAGTGATGCAGTTTCCATACCGCGACCGAACGGTGAATCTGCTGGATACGCCGGGTCATGAAGATTTTTCAGAGGATACGTACCGTACGCTAACGGCGGTTGATTCGGCACTCATGGTGATCGATGCAGCAAAAGGTGTAGAACCCAGAACCATCAAATTGATGGAAGTCTGCCGGCTGCGAGATACGCCGATTATGACCTTTATTAATAAATATGATCGTGAGGCGCGCGATCCCATCGAAGTGATGGACGAGATTGAGGAGGTGCTGCAGATCGAATGTGCTCCGATGAATTGGCCCATTGGCATGGGGCGTTCGTTTAAAGGGGTTTATGATTTGGTCAACGATAAAATTATTGAGTATCGCCAAGGTCAGGGCCATCACGTCTATGATTTTTCGATAATCGATGGCTTAGACAGTCAAAGCGCGCGAGATTTTCTGGGATTTGACTACGAAGATTTTTGTGCTGAAATTGAGTTGGTAAAAGGTGCAAGCCACCGCTTTAATCAAGAGGATTTCCTGGGAGCGATTCAAACACCGGTCTACTTCGGCACGGCGTTGGGGAATTTTGGCGTTGAAGAAATGCTTAAAGGCTTCGTCGAGTATGCTCCACCCCCGCAGCCGCGCGGTAGTGAGCTGCGTGAGGTTGAACCTGATGAGCAAAAATTTTCTGGTTTTGTATTTAAGATCCAGGCCAATATGGACCCCAAGCATCGCGACCGCATCGCGTTTCTGCGCGTATGTTCTGGCCGATATCGACAAGGCATGCGTATGCAACATTTGCGATTGGGCAAGCCGATTAAGATTTCGGACGCGGTCACCTTTATCGCGGGAGATCGAACCCAGACCGAAGAAGCTTATTCCGGTGACATCATTGGTTTGCATAACCACGGCACCATTCAGATCGGTGACAGTTTTACCGAAGGTGAAGACCTCAAGTTCAAAGGCATTCCGAATTTCGCGCCCGAGTTATTTCGTCGCGTGCGAGTGCAAGACCCGTTGCGCTCCAAACAGCTGGAAAAAGGTATTCAACAATTGGCGGAAGAGGGCGCCACGCAGGCATTTTTTCCGCTGACGAAGAATCAAATAATTGTTGGTGCGGTTGGTGTTTTACAGTTTGATTTGGTCGCTTTTCGTCTGGCAGACGAATACCGCGCAGAGTGTATTTGGGAGGATGGGAATTTATATACGGCCCGCTGGATCTATTGCTCTAATGAGAAAAAGCTTGATGAGTTTAAAGCCAAACATCAAGAAAATTTAGCCATTGATGGGGGTGGACATCTGGCTTATCTGGCGTCGAGTCGGGTCAATCTGGCTTTGGCTGAAGAACGTTGGCCAGATGTGATGTTTGCAAAGACGCGTGAGCATTAGCCCGATGCATCCGCGTTGCTTTGTTAATAAGGCTGCTGCTTGATGAGCGACGCAGCTCGAATTGTTGAAGAGCTCAAACGTGCTTTAGAGGACCGCGCCAGCGAATTTGAATTGGCATTAATTGTGGCTTCAGTAATTAATCCTGATTCGGTGCCTCGGGCATTAGAGATTCAATTTTCGGAACTGGTGGCGCCACTGGTTCGCGGGCCTGCGGTTTCTGGGTCAACGTGTTTGGAGTTTTTCTTGGCGCTTGGCTTCGGACAAGACTTGCCGGCTGCGCATGAATTGGCACACAGTAACTTGGGCTGGGTGATGTCAAATCGAGTGGGATTGCCTATAGCGACCGGTGTATTGTTAATTGAAGCGGCACGGCGCAGTGGGTTGCGAGCCCATGGCGTTAACTTTCCCGGGCATTTTTTGATTGAAGTCGAAGGGGAGTTAATTGATCCGGTAAAAGTCAGCAGACTTTCACCGGCGCAACTTCAATGTGATCAGCAGGGTGCGGCGGTGCTGGCGAAACAGCTCAGGCCTGCGAGCCCGCGCGAAGTTGCCCTGCGTATGCTCAATAACATTAAGGCCTATCATCTGAGTCAGCGTGATTTGCCAGCTGCAATTGTTGTGATTGAGGCGCAAATTGCGCTCAGCGGTGAAGAAATAGGTTGGGTTGCGGCTTTTGAATTTGAATTGGGTGAGTTGTGGCGGGCATTGGGGGTTTATTCGATGGCGCGAGCTGCCTTCGAGCGTTGCGCTGATCTCAGTGATTTAGCGGAATTGCGCAATAAGGCTCAGGCGCGGCTTAAACAGTTGGGTGCAAAGCAAGAGACACTGCATTAAAAACGCACCTGATTGAGCGAATATGCCGTTATTGGTCGCTTGCATGTGCAAACGGAATTCGGCTTAGGTCATGTCGTCGTAGGGATTATCCAGATTGAGATTAACCGGCTGAGCGAACCCGGGTATGTTGAGGTGTTCTGCATGCAGGCTAATGTCGTCGCCTGTCAGGACGCCCTCGCCAAAAGCATACAGGGGTGCAACGGAGCCGTTGTCCGCATTTTCGTTGTAGGCTTGGGCTTGTAACGCTACGGTTTCATTGGCTTTTGCATGCGCGTTGAGCGCTTTTTTGCCCCAACGCGTTGACAGCATTTTCAGCGTTTGTTGCGGTGATAGAAATAATCCCGTGGCGTTGTTGCCGCCAAAACCTTTTGAATTAACGAAGGCGGCTGGCATGGCGTTAGGGTCAATTTCCACATGTTGCATGGGAAGTTGTAGGTTCGAATGATGTACGTCGTCAGCGATATGATCGATGGTATTTATGCCGGGTACCCAACCATCCTGCCAAGCGCCCAGAACGGCGCTAAGTTGATCACCCCCGGCAGGAGCCATGCTGTGTCCGAGATAACATTTGACCGCACCCACTAACCAATTATCCAGACCAAAGGTCTTTGCCAGTTCGTTGAAAATGTGCGATTCGGTGACCCGATTTTGGGGGGTTCCTGTGCCGTGAGCCTGCATGTATGAGCCTGCGCGAAGTGCAGAATCCCCCAGTATTGCGCGAGCTGAGGCCATCGCTTTGGCCACGGTAATGTAATTGCCAATACCGGGACCTGAAATAGATTTTTTATAACCGTCGGCGTTGATATATACGTCGCCCACAGCACCAAGGACTCTAGCGCCCTGTTGTGTTGCCAGTTCATCATCCATTAGAACCAGCCAAGTTGAGGATTCGGCGACAGTGAAGCCGACGTTTGAGGAAAACGGGCGACAAGCTCTGCGGTGATCCACGGTTTGACTATTGTCCAAAGCCATAAGGGCATCGTCTTCGGCCAATGCACCCATGACCCGGTAACCTTCGATCACATAGGGGGTTACGGGCGCTTCAGCATTACCGATGACTACAATTCGTTTGGCGCCAGAACGAATTTCGTCCATGCCGCGTTTTACATTGTAGAGAAAGGTCGCGCAGGCGCCTATGATGCCGGCAGTCTCGCCAACACTACCCAGGACGTAGGCGTTGACAAAATCTCCGGGCATTTGCGGCAAACCCAGTGGTGTATGTTTGGCCGTGGGCCGTTTCCCGCTAAACGGATTCTGCAGCAAACCGGCGTAGCCGTCCGCATCGAGTTGCCCCATGGCGCTGCCTGAGTAGACACCGATTTGGTCGGGCGTAACCATTTGTTTAAGCTGTTCAACGGTGAAACCGGTCGATCTCAGAGCGTCTGAAGCCCCAAAAATGGTCATTTCCAAGCCGCGTGGATGGTTGCGACTTGGGTAGAGTTTGCCCGGGTTAAACCCTGTCGGCATTTGCCCGGCGCTCGAAACCCGAGAAGTCTTTTTAACGGGCAGCAGGGTGCTCAGACTTTTTGTACAGGTGACGCGTACTTGACGAGCATCGATGGTTTCGACTTGCCAATCGGCGGGGATGGGGTCGGGCAGTTGCCGCTTACTGAGTGTGAAGGTCAGGTTTGTATTATCCCCGGACAGATTCGCTGGCGTTTGCCAGATGACCTCGTCAAGTTCAAAGTTTTCGATACGCCTGATTAAAGTGTGGTCGCGTATATATCCGCGCGTACTTTCCGTTTCAGCATTCTTGTCTGCCAACCCCATGAGTTGAGCCAAGCTGGCGTAAGTCGTACTCTGTTTTGCAAGATCTAGTTGGTCTATCACCAAGCGCCGATAGGCATGATCAAAAGAAAGTCTTCCAGCGGAATTGATGCCGCCAAAGCCAACGATAACCGGTAGTCGTTTCAACGCAGGATCCTTTAATCGCGTTCAAGTGCAATTGCGGTGGCTTCGCCGCCGCCAATGCACAGGGCGGCAATGCCGCGTTTTTTGTTTTGATTTTTCATGGCATGGGCCAAGGTGACAATCAGTCGGCTGCCGGTTGACCCTATGGGGTGCCCCTGAGCGCAGGCGCCGCCATAGATGTTGACCGTGTTGGGATCAAGCTCTAACTCCTGCGTGGCCAGCATTGTGACCATTGCGAAAGCCTCATTGATCTCAAAAAGGTCGACGTCAGCGAGTTGCCAGCCAATCTTTTCAACTAACTTCTGGATAGCTCCAACGGGTGCAATAGTGAATTGGCTGGGGTGTATGCTGTGTGTCGCATGGCCAACAACCCGGGCTAATGGATCGTTATGCAGAGCGTCGGAACCTGCGATAATCAGCGCCGAAGCGCCATCAGAGATCGATGACGCATTTGCTGCGGTGATTGTGCCAGTGGGCTTGAAGGCAGGCTTTAACTGAGGGATTTTTTCTAACCTTGCCCGGCCTGGTTGCTCATCATCACGCACCGTTGTTGCGCCGATAGAAATGGGCACAATTTCGCTGACCAGACGCGCTTGCGCGATCGCGTCTCTGGCGCGTTTAACAGACTCTTGCGCGTAAGCGTCCATTGCTTGCCGAGTGATTTGGTATTCGTCGGCGGTGTCCTGAGCGAATGCGCCCATTGCGCTGCCTGTCTCTGCGTCTTCCAAGCCATCAAGGAACAGGCTATCTTGCAGGCTTGCATGGCCCATACGTAGGCCAGCTCTGGCTTTAGGTAAAAGAAACGGCGCGTTGCTCATACTCTCCATGCCGCCGGCGATGACGGTGTTTGCGGATCCTGCGCGGATCAAATCTGTTGCCAGCATCGTTGCCTTCATCCCAGATCCACAGACTTTATTTATAGTGGTTGCGCCGGTTGAGTCTGGCAGCCCTGCTTGGCGCATGGCTTGCCGAGCCGGGGCTTGTTTGAGGCCTGCGCTGACGACATTGCCGAGAATAACCTCGTCAACCGATGTCGGATCGACTGCGCCAAATTGCAGTGCTGCGCGGGCGGCATGAGCGCCTAATTCTGGTGCAGATAGACTCGCCAGTTGTCCTTGAAAACTGCCGACGGGGGTTCGCGCTGCGCTGAGCAAATAGACGTGTTTGGTCACGCTGGTTCCTAGAGATCCTGAGTGCGCACAGTTTACTGTTCCCAAAGGTCAAGAGCTAGGTAATTTAGCGACTGGACTTGCGTTGGACTAGCGTTCTTTAAATCGAGGAATCAACTCCGCAAAATTGCAGGGTTTGAAGTTGATGTCCAACTGATTCCTGATGATCTTCTCCCAACCGGTCTTGACCGCGTGCGTTGACCCTGGCAAGCAGAAAATCAACGTGGCATTGGCCAAACCCCCAATGGCTCTAGATTGAATAGTAGATGAACCGATATCGGCATAGGATAATTCCCGGAAAAGTTCGCCGAAGCCAATAATTTCTTTGTCGAAGAGTACCGATATCGCCTCGGGTGTGCTGTCGCGCCCAGTAAAGCCGGTGCCTCCGGTGGTGAGAATCACTTGGATTTGGTCATCGGCAATCCATGGTGAAATGCACGCGCGTATGGCGTAAATATTATCGCGCACGATGTCGCGCTGCTGGACTGCGTGGCCTGCATCACTAATGACTTGGCTGAGGTAGTCTCCCGAGGCATCGTTTGCTGATGTTCGGGTATCGGAAATGGTCAGTACGGCACAGTTTAAGGCAGTCATCATTTTTGCATCGATAGGGTTCTTTCGGGCATAAAAAAGTGGGTCAGGCAGTGTGCCTAGTCTAGTTTTCTAGCAACTAACTGGATACAGTAATGGCAATTGTACATCCAGTAAAGAGCCCGTGGAAAAGCAACTTATCGAAGGCGATCGTTTATTTTTGATCGCAGAAAGCCTGGCGAAGGATTTCTCTTTATTTCCTGATGTTTCGCAAGAGCAAGAACCCGTTCCGGGTTTGTTGACTCAGAAACAAGTCAAGCAAAGACGCGAGATTTTAGTTGATCTTGATATCGACGCTTATGTGGAGTCGGTGGTTGCACCGGCCGAAGATCAATCTCGCGTGCCCGCGCCGGAGATCATCAGGCAGCTGGGCAAGGTGGAGTCAGAGTATGCCAGTGGCCCCTATTTCGAGGCCGTGCTGTCGATGAATTTTGGTGACCAAGGGTTGCGCCAAGTCGGTTTCATAGCTCAAGACCGGTCCAAAAATCTTGGCGCGTGGCGGCCTGAAAACCACTTGCGTGCGGCAGAGTTTGCGGAACGATGTTCAACTCGCTCCATCCCGATGGTGACCTTTATGGACACCCCGGGTGCAGACGCCACGGAAGCGGCCAACGCAAACAATCAGGCGCATAGCATTTCCCGATTGATTGCAGAAATGAGTAACGTCAGCGTGCCAACGGTAGGCTTAATCTATGGATTAGGTTATTCCGGGGGGGCCATTCCGCTCGCTGCGAGCAACATGATACTGAGCCTGCGCGATGGTGTTTTCAGCACGATTCAACCGGCATCGCTGGCGAATATTGCGCGCCGCTTGAATCTCTCCTGGCAAGAGTGTGCGCAGTATGTGGGCGTCTCGCCGTTCGAATTACACGGGCAGGGTAATATCGACGGCATTGTCGATTACACACCAAACGATACAATCGAAAAGCTGGAAAATCTTCGTACTGCAATTGTTGGCAGCGTGATTAACATTGAAGCGCGAGTCACCGAATTTGTTGCCGAAAACCCCTATATTCTGGATCACTATAGCCAGAGTTTGCGCCGGTATTTGAACCCATCGTCACAGCTGCAGGCAATGCAGGCCAGCGCGTCTTTGAGGTTAACGCGTAATCCGACCGAGTACCTGAACGTCTTTGGCGTGGCTTACCGGTACTTGCGCTACCTCGCAGTGCGAAAGCGGATCAAAGCGACGACCACCGGTCAATATGGGCGCCTGGCTGAGCAGGAAATGCCCAAAGGTGAATTCAAAATCCGCGCAGATACGGAGCGTCGTCAAGCTTTTCTTAAATGGCTGCAGGACCCGGATAAGATTATTTACGACGAAGGGTTGTCAAAGGCCTGGCGCAACTACCACGAAAAGCGCCAGTCGATGCATGATGAACGTGGTCGCATAGCGCTGATGATTTTTGGTGAGCCGAAGCAGAAATATGAGGAGGCGCGCGCCGGATTGCTCTCTGCATTGGGCGTTTTCTTGTACAACCGATGGAAAAATGAAGCAGTGAGTAACCTCCGGTCGCTTCGCCATTATTTGGAAAATCATGAAGATACGCGACAAATTCTAAAAGTCGCAGATATCAATGATCCACGGTTGTTCATCAGGAGTATTCGCGAGGACGCGCAGATGGCTGCGTCGTTGACAGAACGATTCACCTATACGGGCAAAAAGTTGCTCGCTCTGCAGGATTATGAGGACAAGGGTGATACTTTTCTTACGAGGCAGTTAACCACTGAATTGAATTTGGCGATTACGGGGCCCGCTCTGCCAGGTGCGGCTGGACTGTCGGATGTGCATGCTAACCGTAGCCTGTTGCAGCAACGTTTCCCCGGGCATATCAAACCGCTGGAACCCTACGGTAGACCGATCGCTCTGGGTGAGATGACTGTCCTTGATCTCCTGCTAGACGCGGAATTACGAGAAGATATGGCAGCAGAGTGCGACAGTCTTTTGCTGTTCGATGTCGTCTATGACCAAATCATAGCCAACTTGGATTCGATTGCCGCAGAAGCCCAGCGAGCGCAGTCGATCAGTCGCGAATCGCTGGAACAGCTGTTAGAGACGACGTTGCGCACCCCACCCAACTTGCCCGAGCGCGATGCTACGAATGACGTATCCGTAGCAGATTTGCGTGCACGTCTTTTTGATTGGTATTTGAGAATAAATAAAGCCGGCAAGGGTGAGAGTTTTTATCGGCAGGTAGAACAGTGGAAAAAGCTTTCTTTCCCGCATTTGTCCGATGCACTATTTGTTGTGGTGACGCATATTTTTGAAAGCCTAATGCCGTCCCTGATTGCAGCAGAGCAAGGGGGTAAAACATATAAGGGTCGGATTGCGCCGCGCAATATAGGGCGGCGGAAGGATTTCTGGAATCGACTGAACATGGCTTACAACGATCTGTTGATGCAGAACGTTTTGCGTACCATCAAATCCGAGCATCGTTTTAATCATCAAGATTGGGCGAATCTATATTTCGATGACTGGGAAGACAGGTTCGAAGATTTGATCAGTTCCGATCCCTGCTCCTTTCCGGGCTTTCGTTTGTCAATTGAGCAAGCGTTGAAAAAGGGCCTACCGCCGTGCGGTATTGTCGCCGGTCACGGTACGTTGAAAGGAAAAACCCCGTTGCGGGTCGGTGTTTTGATTTCCAATGTGGGGTTTCAAGCGGGCGCATTTGATATGGCCAGCGCTGAAAAATTTTGTCGTCTGTTGGTGGAGTGCGCAGAGCAGCACTTGCCTGTGGTCTGTTTTATTTCTTCCGGCGGCATGCAGACCAAAGAAGGTGCAGGTGCCTTGTTTTCGATGGCCGCAGTGAATGACCGTATCACCCGCTTTGTACGAGACCACGACCTACCCATTATTGTATTTGGTTACGGTGACTGTACGGGAGGAGCTCAGGCCAGCTTTGTCACTCATCCCCTGGTGCAGACTTATTATCTATCCGGCACGTCTATGCCGTTTGCCGGTCAAATTGTTGTGCCGTCTAATTTGCCGCTGAATTCAATTTTATCGAATTATCTGTCCGCCAATAACGGCGCGATGCAAGGATTGGTCAAGCACCCATTTGCGCCGACAATTGATCAACAACTGCGTGCGATTGACCCGGATATTCCCATTGCACAAGATACCGTAGAACAGGTGATTGAGCGGGTGTTGGCCGGAAGCTTTGCCGCTCGCGCCCCAGTAGTGGTGGCACATCGCCCGCAATATAGCGATTCAGACCTCATTCGGCCGGTCAAAAAAGTGTTGATTCATGCGCGAGGATGTACCGCTGCTAAGTTGATTCGCATCGCCCAGCAACAAGGTATTCAAGTTGTTCTAGTGCAGAGTGATCCCGATATGAACTCTGCCGCCGTGGACCAGCTTAGAGCTGAAGATACGCTGGTGTGTATTGGCGGTAATACGCCGGATGAAAGCTATTTGAACGCCATGAGTGTGCTAAATGTCGCTGAAAACGAAGGCGTCGATAGCCTTCACCCAGGGATAGGCTTCCTTTCTGAAAACTCTGCTTTTGCCGAGCTGATTCGCAGCCATGGCATCAATTTTATTGGGCCCAGTGTGTTAAGCATGGAAACAATGGGTAATAAATCGAATGCCATTAACACCTCATTGCGTCTCAACGTTCCGGTTGTTCCAGGGAGCCATGGCATCCTGACCAACCCAGAGCGGGCAGCCGATGTTGCTCAAGCTATTGGCTATCCGGTCCTGATCAAAGCTGTTCACGGTGGTGGTGGCAAAGGAATACAGGTGGTTGAATCACCGGCTAAGTTCATCGAGCTGTTCCACCGGGTTGGTCTTGAAGCGCGCGCTGCGTTTGGTAACGGTGATGTCTACTTAGAAAAATTTGTGACATCGCTGCGTCATATCGAGGCGCAATTACTCAGAGATTCGCAAGGCAATACGCGGGTGCTGGGTATTAGGGATTGTTCGGTGCAACGAGACAAGCAAAAGGTTCTGGAAGAGTCGGGTTCAACCATGTTGCCGCCAAACCTGCTGGAGACGGTGCTGCGCTCGACGGCCGACCTTGCTAACGAGGTTAACTATGTTGGCGCAGGTACGGTCGAGTTTATTTATGACTTGGCATCTGAAGCGGTGTACTTCATGGAAATGAATACCCGATTGCAGGTTGAGCATCCTGTGACGGAATGGACCTCTGGTGTCGACATCGTTGCTCAGCAATTTAAAATAGCCGCAGGGGAATCTATTGCTGATTTAGACATTCAGCAAAATGGCTATGCCATAGAAGCCAGAGTTAATGCTGAACGTATTGTCCAATTGGGTGATGGAGAGCTTGGGTTCCGGCCGCATCCGGGTCAGATTGTAACTTGTGATTTTCCCGAAGAATCGGGCGTTGAAGTCATCGCAACGGCGGCGGCAGGAAAATTTGTGTCACCTTACTACGACAGCATGGTGGCGCAGATTATCGTTCATGCGGACGATCGTCCGGCAGCTATAAGAAAATTGGTGAGTTATCTCGGCCGTGTTCAGATCAGTGGTATATGTACCAATATTCCTTTGTTAGTGCGGATACTCAATGATCAGGTTTTTCAAGAGGGGGTATATGATACAAACTACCTGCCTGAGTTGCTCAAGAGAACCGACACCGTGTCCTTGCTTGCCGATATTGAGGCCAGTGCCGGGGAAGAAACCGGTGGCATAGATTTGGCCGCGATTAAAATCCAAGGCAGCGACGAATTTAAGGTGCTGGCGCCGACGGCAGCCATTTTTTACAGCACGCCGTCTCCTTCCGAGCCCGAATATGCCACAGTTGGCGATCGGGTGGACATTAATCAAACCATCTGTCAGCTCGAGGCGATGAAAATTTTCACGCCCTTATCGCTGGCAGACTTTAACGCCGACGTGGAGCTTTATCCGCGCAACAAAGTGTACGAAGTGACGCGCGTGAATATGAGTAGCGGCCAGCAGGTGAACGCGGGTGACCTTTTATTTGTTGTTAAGCCTGTCGCTGCGGACTGACTTTGAGATATGGCTTGAAGGTAGTGCGCGCCTCATGGCTTGGCAGGGTTCGGCTTGTCGATTTTTTGGTTTTCCCAGAAAAGGCGGCCTGACATGATCGAAAATCTTGAGACGCTCGTAGTGCTTTCTAAAACAGGCACAATGATCGAAGCCAGCACAACGCTTAAAATATCACAATCTGCAGTGAGCAAGCGGATCGCCAATCTCGAGCGGTATTATGATCGAAAGCTCATCGAACGCCACGGACGTCGGGTGGTGCTTACCCACCATGGGACGCGTTTAATCGAAAGAGTCACGCCTTTGTTGTCTGAGCTACGCAGTGTCTTTTTAGAAGACAATACCTTACGCAAAGGCAAGATTATTCTGGGCGTTTCGGAAGCCATATTGTCGAGTTGGGGACCAAGGTTGTTTTCTCGAGTCCGCGAACGGTTGCCGGGAGTAGAATTTGAGTTCCACGCTCAGCGATCCCCTGTAGTGTTGGATCGTTTGCGCTCGGGTGAATATATGGTTGGCATCTGCACGGGGACGCCTGATGCAGATACAGATCTTGTCAGTGAAGTTATCCGGCTAGAACCGATGGTGATTATTCCTTCGGGTTTGAGATCTTTGCGGTATAAGCCCGGGCAGCCTCTGAGTGTTATTACCATCGAGTCTCGCTCGGGAGCATGGGCTTCGATAGAGGAAGATATGGCACGTTTGGGATTGACGCGGGCAGTTTCGCTAGAGTCTTTTTTTGCGGTTGCACAGATGGCGCTTGCCGGGTTTGGGCATGGTTTGGTGCCTGCTGGCGTTGCCCGGACGCTGGGAGTGACGACACAGACAGTGATTGAGTTGTCTCATCAAGGTTTGACTCGACCAGTCAGGTTTGTTGCGCGAAAATCAATGTTTGCGCAGGATTTGGTGCGCTCTTTTTATCTTGCGGTGCAAGAAGTTGCGGATACGGTTTAGAGGCCTCCGTTTCGATTGATGCCACAGGCCGGGGAGTTAGCCGGCATCGGAATCATCATTTAATATTTGTACTAACGCGTTAATCCAGTCTGGGTGATCGTTCAGGCAAGGGATTAAATGAAAGGTCTCTCCGCCGGCCTCAAGAAAAGTCTCCCTGCCCTGCAAACCCATTTCCTCAAGAGTCTCTAAATTGTCCGCAACAAACGCGGGGCAGACAACGGCTAAATGTTTCACACCTTGGTTGGGTAATTCGGCCAGGACTTGATCGGTATAAGGCTGCAACCATCCGCCGCCCAGTCGCGACTGAAAAGTGACGCTGTATTGAGATTCTGACAACTCTAATTCATGCGCCAAGGCCCGAGAGGTCTCGAATACTTGATGCCTGTAGCAGGTGGCATGAGCGGTTGAAGCGACGGCACAGCAATCTGCGCGCTGCATGCAGTGTTTACCGGTAGGGTCTGCTTTTTTCAAATGCCGGGTGGGTAGACCATGATAACTCATCAAGAGATGGTCCCAAGTCGCTGGCAATGTCTGCTTAACGCTGCTGGCCAGTGCGCTGATATAGCGTGGGTCGTCGTAAAACGCAGTGATAAAGCGCGCGGTTACGCCATCAGGTAGATGTTGATTGACGGCGTCAATTGAGGTGGTGACAGTAGAGTCTGCATACTGTGGGTACAGGGGTATAACGACAAGGTTATCTACACCTTGTTCAACCAGCGAGTCCACGCCTTGGGCAAGACTGGGTTGTCCGTAGCGCATGCCCAGAGCCACGGGAGCTTTCAGTTCAGCGCTGACTGCGCTTAGCTGGTCTTGGCTGATTTTCAACAACGGTGAGCCGCTCTCATCCCATATTGAAGCATAGGCTTCAGCGCTCTTTTTAGGTCGAAAGGGTAATATGAACGCGCTGACGATTAACCGCCGGATTGGGTAGGGTACGTCCAAAACGTAGGGATCCATAAGGAACTCACCAAGATACTGACGTACATCTGCTACGTCAGGCGAGTCAGGTGTTCCAAGATTTGTGAGTAAATAGCCGGTGTTATCCACGGTGGTCCTAGTGATAGATTAACCAATAAGATAGTATCCGCCGTGCGGAAAAAATAGTACCGCAACGTCACAAAAATCAGACACGGGACAAATCTAAATCGCTATGACCATCATAGTTGACTATGACGCGGGAAATCTTCACAGCGTCCGACGAGCCTGTCATGAAGTCGGTTTGACGGCTCGGATTTGTGCAGACCCGGATGAACTGCGCCGGGCCGACAGAATTATTTTTCCGGGTGTTGGTGCTGCCGGAAGCGCCATGCGCAGTCTCGCCGAACGTGGATTAGACGACGCGCTTACTGAGGTTGTCGCCGGTGGCATACCCGTGCTGGGAATCTGTCTTGGCCTGCAAATTTCGCTGGCTTATTCGCAGGAGAACGATACGCCAACGCTGGGTCTGATCGCGGGTCAAGTGAATCGTTTTCAGTTTACTCGGCCTGAATTAAAAGTGCCGCATATGGGTTGGAACGAGGTTCGCCCGGTGCTCGAACATCCGGTCTTGGCCGGTATTGAACCCGGTGACGAGTTCTATTTTGTGCATGGCTACTATCCGGTTCCCCAAGACAGCGTTAATGTCTATGCACAGACAGATTACGAGCATACGTTTGCGTCAGCTATTGGCAAAGATAATTATTTTGCCACGCAATTCCATCCGGAAAAAAGTGGTCGAGTAGGTCTAAGGTTGCTGGCTAATTTTGCTAAATGGAACGGGGAGTTGGGCGGCAATGTTAAGTAAGCGCTTGATTGCATGTCTTGACGTACGTGATGGGCGTTTGGCAAAAAGTGTTAAATTTGTTGACACAAAGGACATTGGTGACCCTGTTGAGAAAGCGCGAGAATATTATCAGGGCGGACTCGATGAATTGGTGTTTTACGATATCACCGCTTCAAGCGAAAAACGTAAAATTATGTTGGATGTGGTTGAGGCCGTTGCCAACGAGGTTTTTATCCCTTTATCAGTAGGCGGTGGTATTCGCAGCGTTGCAGATGCCACCGACTTACGTTTGGCGGGGGCGGAAAAAATTAATGTCAATTCCGCGGCTGTGCAGCGCCCGGAACTCATCGCAGAGTGTGCTGAAGCGGTTGGCGACCAAAATGTTGTGTTATCGATGGACGTGTTGCAGGTACCCCGTAGTGCCGATATTCCCAGCGGCTATGAAATCGTGATTAACGGTGGGCGTAAGAAAATGGGCTTGGACGCGCTGTCTTGGGCGCTGACAGGCGAGCGCTTGGGGGCTGGTGAGTTGGTTGTGAATTCGATCGACGCTGACGGCACAAAGACGGGCTATGAATTAACCTTGACGGCCTTGATTGCCGAAGCAGTGCGTATCCCCGTCATAGCGTCAGGGGGAGCTGGTGTGCCTGATCATCTTTATGATGCGCTGACAGACGGTAAGGCGGACGCCGCTCTGGTCGCCTCAATGGTGCACTACGGCGATTACAATGTCAGTGATTTGAAGCGTCACCTGCACGATCGAGGTTTGAAAATGCGCATGTCCTGGTAGTACCGGCGAGGTCGAAGATGAAAGCGATAGTGATCGAAAATCAAAAATTAATTTGGGGTGAAGCACAAGAACCATTGTGTGGCCCGGGTCAAGTTAAAATTCAAGTGGCGGCCAGTGCGGTGAATCGTGCAGATTTAATGCAAGCCGCAGGTGCGTACCCTCCGCCGCCAGGCGCCAGTTCTATCTTAGGTCTCGAGTGCGCAGGCACAGTGATCGAAATCGGTGATGGCGTGCAGCGGGTGAAAATAGGGGATTCGGTGTGCGCCTTGTTGTCGGGTGGGGGATACGCCGAGCGGGTAGTGGTGCCTGCAGGGCAGGTACTGCCTGTGCCCAAGGGATTGAGCTTGATCGAGGCGGCGGCACTGCCGGAGGTCTTTGCGACGGCATATCTGAATCTATATATCGAGGGGCAACTGGCGCCCAAAGAACGGGTGCTGCTTCATGCTGGGGCCAGCGGCGTAGGTACAGCGGCAATTCAGCTGCTGGCTCACAGCGATAATCCTTGTTTTGTAACCGCGGGATCGGCAGATAAAATATCTGAGTGTGTTCGATTAGGTGCTGCGGGTGGCTTTGACCGTCACCAAGGCTCATTTTTAGAGGCGGTTCGCGCTTGGTCTGGAGACAAGGGTGTCGACGTCATTTTAGATCCTGTAGGTGCGGCCTACCTTCCCGATAATGTATCGGCTATGGCGCTGGGTGGGCGGCTGGTACTTATTGGTCTCATGGGGGGCATTCAAACCGAGCTCAATCTTGGTCTCTTGATGATGAAGCGACTGAAAATTGTTGGCTCGACGTTACGGGCTAGGCCGATTTCCGAGAAGTCTGCAGTTATGGACCAATTGTTAGCCAAAGTATGGCCAAAGCTTGAAACGGGCGCCATTAAACCGGTGATTGAGACCACGGTGCCGATGATGGACGCCGCGCAGGCCCATCAACTAGTCGCCGGAAATGGCACGGTGGGTAAAGTATTACTTACCTTAGGTGATTAGTCCGTTCTTTGGGCGCCGGCTTAGATGGCAAAGACCGAGGAGGTGATTTTGCCGCTGGTCGGTGCTGGTGCACCGTTGGGTAGGTCTAAGCTTCTCCACTGGACTCAGACGTGCTTAATACGAGATTGACAGGGTTGGAACAGCAAGTGGTTCAAGTTCGTGGCTTCACACTCATTGAGATGCTCGTTGCACTGGCCATATTTGCCATGATTTCTGCAATTGCCATCCCGCTGTATACGCAGTACAGCCAGCGCGCTTATCGCGCGGAAGTGATGTCGGATTTGATGTCCTGTGCGCAAGCCCTTGAGCGTTACAGCGCGGCCAGCTTTACATTTGTGGGGGCAAACTCGGGGGGCGACAATACAGCTCTAAATGCAGCGATATGTGATCCGCTGAGTGTGCGGCAAGGGCGTTATTTGGTGACTGCTGTGACCACCCAGGCCAGTTATGAATTAACGGCGGTTCCGATTGGATCCATGGCGGGTACCGGAACGCTGACGTTAGATGATGCGGGGCAGCGCACTTGGGATGAAAATAACAACAGCATCATCGACCCGAATGAAGACGATTGGGTCAAGGATTAGCCGAGTGATCAGCTTTAGGATTTGCGTGTTTTAGAATAGGGTAAATAGGTTGAATAATTTTCGGCGCTATTGGGGTCGCGAGCGAGGGTTTACGCTGATTGAATTGTTGGTGGCGATGACCATTGCGGCAATATTAATGGCTTTTGCCCTGCCGTCTTTTAACGACTTTACGACGCAACGTCATATGTCTGCCAATGCCAACGTCTTGATTTCTGCGATCACCTACGCGCGCAGTGAAGCCACCCGTGTAGGTGGCATGGTGACCCTGCAGTCTGTCGATGGCAGTGAAGCGAACAATGAATGGGGTGCAGGTTTTTGTGTCGTCATGGGCGAACCCGGAGACTGTCACTCAGCCCTTAAGTACTTTTATCTGGATGGTGACGTCACACTAGATGCGGTTGACGGATTACACATGGTTGCGGCGCTGTCATTCAACTCAAGGGGTATGCTGATGGCTGGGCGCAGTGGATCGGTTCAATTGTGTGGTCAAGATGCTGGCGATGATCCCGGGCGGGTGGTTAATGTGAATGTTGTGGGTCGTACGCATGTGGCACAACTCACCTGTTATCCCTGATCGTGATGTACCGCTGATGAACCCCACACACTCTCAAATCCGCACGCTCAACGCTGCTTCCATGCGAGGCTTTTCGATGGTTGAGCTTTTAGTGGCGGTGCTGATCATGGGTGTTGGTGTATTGGGTGTTGCAAGCCTGCAGTTGGTCAGTTTGCAAAATAGCAGGAACGCGTTACTGCGCAGCGATGCGCTGCAGATGGTGTATGGCATTGTCGATCGTATCCGGATTAATCCCGCAGGTGATTATACGTCGGTTTATTTTGATGACGCTCCTGAGAGTATCGCGCAGAATTGTTTTGCAAATAGCTGTTCTGCGGCGCAGATGGCAGCGTTTGATGTTAGCGTTTGGAAATGTAGTCTAGGTCGCCATAACACACTAAGTGTTTGTGAAGACCTGCGCACTGGAATGATTTTGCCTTCCGCTGCGGTCCAGCCAGGACTGCCTGAGGGAGATGGATCTATTGCTGTTGACGACCAAGGGCGAGTCAGCGTCAGTGTTCGTTGGGCAGGCCATAACGGTGCGTTGGAAACGTTGACCATAGAGACTCAGAGGTAATTCGCTATGCGCCAGCGACAAACCGGTTTTTCTATTATGGAATTGTTGATTGCGTTACTGCTGGGATTGGTAGTGGTGGCCGGTATTGTTCAGTTGTTTGTGGGTAATTCGCGCACCTATGCGCTGGTAAACGCGCAATCTCGATTGCAAGAAAACGCGCGTTTTGCTTTTGAATTTATGACTCAAGCGGCCCGCAATGCCGGTTATTATGGCTGTGCGCCAGAAGCTAATTATGTCATCAAGGGTCTTGTAGGAAGCTGGGAAAGCATCCCGGAGTATGATCTGAGTCGATCGGTCGGCGGATTTGAGGCCTTAGGTGATGGTAATTTTTTGCCAAATAATCTGTTGACCCTGCCTGTATCTGAGGATGATCTTGATTTGAATGTGCATATTTCGGGCCATGGGATTGACCGCTCGGCGTTGCAAGATACCTCTGATATCGTGATATTCCGCAACATCGAACAACCCGTTGCGCGACTGCAGCAGGTGCTTCAGGCTGACGGTGATCCGGTGGTTTATACGCCAGATGGTGAGCCTGATTTTCGGGTGGACGACGTTGTGGTTGTGGCAGATTGTGAGCAAGCGGCGCTGATTAAAGTTACGGGAATTGCTGAAGGCGTCAATAACAAGACTCTTTTTCATGAGGTCTCGCAAGATGGGTTTAACTTTGATAACGGGGCAACCGTAAGTACGTTGGCAGGTGATATTTTGCCGCGGACACTGTCCGTAATTGGCCGAGCCTACGGTATCTCGAGTGTGGTGGGCCGCATGCAGACGACCATTTTTTTTATTGCGCCCAGTGTGCAGTCGAATCAGTCGGGGGATCAAATATACGCACTTTGGCGAAAGCAGGGGGCCGAGGCACCTGTTGAATTGGTTCAAGGTGTGGAAAATATGCAGATTTATTACGGTGTGGATACCACATTAGATCAAATACCCAATGTTAATCGGTATCAGACAATTGACGCTGTTAATGACCCGGCTAGCATCGTTGCTGTGCGCATTCGGTTAGATGTGAGTAGCCCAGATAATCTTGCAGAAACAAATGATCGATTGCGCCGCTCGTTTTCGAAAACCATCAGTGTTCGAAACTCGGGTGTTTAGCTGAAATGAATGCCCGCCCGAATAGCCAACGACAACAAAAAGGAGTCGTGCTTTTTATTACCTTAGTGCTTTTGCTGGTGCTCACAATTATTGGGGTCTCATCGCTGCAGACCACTAGTTTGGAGTTGCGTATGTCGCGCAACGAACACGATAGACTGCTCGCGTTCCAAGCCGCAGAGTCGGCGCTGCGTGATGCAGAACTGCGTATGAAAAGTATAACCTCTGTTAGCTTGTTTAATAATACGGCGGGGCTATATCGCGTCACCGAGTTAGGTGGCGCGCAATTGTGGCGCGACGAGGCCATATGGCGTGGCAGTAACAGTTTAACTGGTGGCGCACTGGCAGGCACTGCCGCGGCGCCTCGATATATTATTGAGTATATTGGTCCGGTCGTGCGCGATGAGAATGCATTTCAGCAGGATGATCCTTACGCGGCCTCCAGTACGATTGATCGCGTTGAGATGTTTCGTATCACGGCGTTGGGTACCGGGGGTACCGTAAATGCGCAAGTGCTGTTGCAAAGCACCTTCGGAAGGATAATGGACTAGATGATGATTGCGTCCAGAGAGCCTTTAATCGCTAGAAGTCGCCATGCGCTGGGAAGGATGGCTGTGTTTTTCATGGTTACGTTTTTTTGTGGGAGTATCCCCGAAAGCGTGGCTCTGCCGCCTGAGGTGAATGACGACTTTTTTGTCGAGCGCGAAGATCGAGAGATTCAAGAAAGCCTATTTGACAACGATCGACCTGATGATAACGATAACGACTTGATTATCCTCAATGTGACCTCGCCGAGTGTGGTTGGCGCAAGGTTTGAGGTTGATCTGAGCAGCGGTGATTTTAGGTATGACCCTGCGCCGGACTTCAGCGGCGTTGTTCGGTTCGACTATACAGTCCTTGAGGATGACAGCGACACGAATGGAATATGTGCGCCAGTTATCACCAACAGTTCGGCATGTACAAGAACTGGTCAGGTTGTGCTTTATTTCCGCCCAAGAGCGGACGCGCCAGATTTTTCGGCGACTGGCGCGCAAGGTATTCAGGGCACAACCTTCCCGCTAAATATGAGTTTGACGCCTGCCGACGATGATGGCTCGGAAGTTGTGTCCCTGACTTTGAACAATTTCCCTGCCGGCAGTGTGCTCTCCGCGGGTACCCAGCAAGCAGATGGCAGTTGGGTGCTCAACGAAGCAGACGTCGCGGCAGCCCAATTGACGCCACCTCCCAATTTCAATGGTTTTATAGCCGTCGCCTATACACTCTCGTCAACGGATACGGCGTTGGATGAACGGGGCGAAGAGGAAACCGATACAATTTCCGTCTCCGGCTCATTTTCGGTGGACGTAAGCAGGGCTAACAACAACCCTGAACTAACGGGAAATATTCCGGAATTAACGACAGATGAAGATGTGAATGCCTCGGTTGATTTGGAGGGGGTAGTCACGGATGCCGATATTGCGACCAATGGTGACAGTTTGGTGTATTCAGTGACGTCTATTAACTCTGATGCGGTTGCGTCGGCGAGTCTCGCCGGTTCTGTTCTATCGGTGGTGGTGGTACCGGACCAAAATCAGTTGGGGGGTTCGGTTGGGATATCGGTATCAGATCTTTTTGGCGGCGTGCCGGTTGAGTTTGAGGTGCCGCTGAATGTTGTCGCCGTGAACGACGATCCGGTTGCCGAAGACTCGGTGCCTGTAATAGAGATGGATGAAGACAGTGCGGCCAGTCTGGATCTTTCCGGCTATGTATCGGATGTTGATGTTGCCACCAACGGCGATGTGCTGGCCTACGAGGTGGTGGCTATTGACCATCCTGCGCTCGTTCAGGCCACGCTTTTGGGGCCACAGTTGAATGTTGCGGGCGGCGCTGATTTGTTTGGGACGGGTACCGTGACGGTGCGGGTGACAGATCAGGTGGCCACGCAGCCGCTCCTATTGTCGATCATTGTGAATGTGAATTCGGTGAACGATGCACCGGTGGCGATAGGCTCAGTAGAGGCGGTCGACGCACTGGAAGATGCAGCTCCGGTAGATCGTGATTTTACGGGTGTTTTCGCCGATGTAGATTTGGCTTCGGGTGATTCACTGACGTTATCTGCCAGCGTTACTGAGGGTGCAAACATTATTGAGCGACTGACTATCGCGAACCAAACCTTGTCAATGGTGTTCGCGGCTAACGCCAACGGCAGTGCCGCTGTACGCGTTGAAGCAACCGATGAGGCAGGGGCGCGCGCCACTTATCTTTTGCCTGTAGAGGTACAAGCTGTAAATGATGCGCCGATGGTTGAGGCTGCGATCCCCAATCAAAACGTTGACGAAGACGCTGCGCCGATCAATGTCTCGGTATCGGGTGTATTTGATGACGTCGATATTTTGACAAATGCTGATCAGTTGGTCTACGAGGTGGTCAGCAATTCTAATGAGGGCTTATTTTCGGATATCTCCGTTTCAGGTGAAACCATAAACCTGACGTTGGCAGTTGATGCCTATGGCATTGCAGAGCTGGCCATGGTGGCGACAGACTTGGCCGGCGCAAGCAGTGATCCAGTGGTATTCAGTGTTGTTGTTAATCCAGTGGATGATTTACCTGATGCCAGAGATGACGTCACTGCAAATATTCTTGAGGACAGCAGTGGTTTTAGTATTGATGTGCTGGCAAACGATTATCTCGGTGATGTCCCAACTAATATTGTGTCGATCGTCTCTGTCGGTAGCCAAAGTTTTGTTGACATCAATCAAGACACAATCACAACCGCACAGGGCCTTGCGACGATTGAGGAAGACCTTATTTTTTTCGAGCCGGCACTTAACTTTTGGGGTGCAGCGGAGTTCGAATATTCAATTCGTGATGCTGACGGAGATGAAGATGTTGCCAAGGTTACCTTTTATGTTGAACCGGTAAACGATGCGCCTTTAGCAAAACAGACGCATGATTATTCCGTGTTGGAGGGCAGTTCGCTGACGGTTGAAGCGGTGGACGGTCTCCTGCTGGGTGCATACGATTTTGACGTTGCAGGGGTTGATCAAGAGGGTAACCCGTTGCTGCCGGTGAATCCTGAGGGTGAGCTCCAGTTGAACGCCCTGAGTGTTGTATTTGAGACGGCACCGCCGTCTGAAGAGGGGGTTCTGACCACTACTACTAGTGACGGGGCGTTTACCTTTCAGCCTGCTTTGGGTTTTGTAGGAACAACTTCTTTTACCTACTCTGTATTTGATGGCAATTTAAAAAGTGAAATTGGAACGGTATTCATTGAGGTGATTGCGCTGCCCCCACCGGGTGAGGCACCAAATCCTGGTGAAGTTTCAGTATTGTTCAATTTGACCAATACACCGTTAGAGCAATCCACAAGCGTCTCGCCGAATGTTGTGGTGCAGATGGATGATTCAGGCAGTATGGATTGGCATATGTCCATCAACTCCGCTGATGACGGTGGTCGGTTTGTGATCAGTAACGCGCAGATCGCCCGACGCGGCCGTAGGCAGTCAGATTATTCGTATTTGTTCAGCCTTTCCGTAAACGCGTATTCGCCGACAAATATCAATGGCCGCGTACTGCCCTCTGAAGAAGCGCTGGCGCTATATATGCCGGGCAATACATACGAGGTATGGCGCGCTCGCAGCGCCTCATACAACAAGATTTACTACAACCCACTGGTGACTTACGAGCCTTGGACTGGATTAGACAATAGCGGTGTCGAGTTTGCAGATGCGAATCCTTCGGCGGTGCGGTTGGACCCACGGTCGAATTCAAGAACGTACGATATCACGCGCTTGAAATCCTATACCGCTGACAACGTGCCCCGTTGGCGTCGCCGGGGAGGTCTGGCTGATATTCCTGTGACTGATTTTTACGCGCCTCGATATTATACCGTTTCGGGAAGCCGGGTAGAGATCAAAAACAACGGCACGACCTATGTTGGAGGCCCCGAAAGGGATGATTGTTCGGTCAGCAGTGCCTGCACCTATACCGAAGAGATTCAAAATTTTGCTAACTGGTTTCAGTATTATCGCTCCCGTGAGTTGGTTGCGAAAGCCGCAGTGGGTAACGTTGTCGCTGAACTGCAAGACATACGGGTTGGCTACGAAACGATTAATCGCCGAGCATCTGAGCCCATTGCCGAGATGAATGAGTATTTCTGGGAAGGTGAAAAGCGGGAGCTTTTGGATACGGTTTATTCGGTAAGTTCCAGCGGCGGTACTCCGCTGCGTAGAGCACTTAACGATTCGGGTCGAATTCTCAGTTGTCAGCATGAGGCTCGCGGTTGCCCGGCACTGCCTGCGCCTGAGGGGATTTGTCAGCAAAATTTCACACTACTGTTTTCTGACGGTTATTGGAATGGAAGTGCACCGTTGTCCGTTAATGCTGATCAGGACGGTGCTGGGATTTTTGACGGAGGTAAATATGCGGATGATTACGCAAACACCTTAGCAGATATCGCAATGTACTATTATGAGAACGACTTGTTTCCGGCGATCGCGGACAGTGTGCCTTTGTCAACCTCTGACATCGATGGCGTGCCCGCGGGCACCTTTGCCAGTGACAACGACTTGATCCATCAGCACATGAAAACGTTCACGATTGCCTTTGGTGTGGTTGGAGATATTGATCCGGCCATTGCGGCGTCGGCTCCAGTGTCGACAAGTTTTCCGTGGCCGAGTCCCTATGCGGGTCCAAATGCGAAAGTTGACGATATGTTGCATGCAGCGGTAAATAGCCGAGGTCGATTTCTCAATGCGGGTGACCCGCAACAATTGCAGTCCTCGGTGGGCACGGCTTTTCGTGAATTCACTCAGGCTGCGTCTTCGAGTTCAGCGGCAGCGTTTAACTCGACATCACTGCGTGAAGGTACCCTGCTGTATCGCGGTTTTTACGATTTACGCAGCCGAACCGGTGAGTTAACAGCAAGCAGGGTCAGTACAACCGGAGAAATTGACAGCGTGCCAATTTGGACGGCCGCTCGCCTGTTAGATGCAGATAGTCCGAGCGGGCAATTACCTTCGCAGCGGGTGATTTTTACCTTCGATCCGCAACAAAAAACTGGAATTCCATTCCGATACGATGAGTTGACAACCGACCAAAAAACGACCCTGAGCCGGAATGAGCTTGATTTTTTGCGGGGCGTACGGGATTTCGAGGAGCCGATAGGTGGATTGCGTGAACGGCTCAGGAGGGAAGGGTTATTAGGTGATATCGTCAATTCGAGTCCGGTGTTTGTGGGCGAGGCGCGCGCCATCAATCGAGATCAGCCTCCTTTTCCAACGGATGATCTCTACAGTGATTTTGCTGTTCAAATGAATACTCGTCAGAAAATGGTGTACGTGGGCGCAAACGATGGCATGTTGCACGGCTTCGATGCGCTTACGGGTACCGAAGTGATGGCCTACGTGCCTAATTTGATCTTAGATAACTCGCTCCCCTATGGTAACAAACTCGATTCATTTACCTCGCCGTTCTATTTGCACGATTATTTTGTTGACCTGACCCCTCGATTAAATGACGTTTATATCCGAGCGTCTAGGTTGAGCGATAAGTCTTGGCTCACAACACTTGTCGGTGGGCTGGGTGCTGGGGGCAAAGGCGTATTTGCGCTAAATGTGACTGATCCGGCAAATCAGTTTAGTGATGAAGCGTCAGCGAAAACTTCTGTTCTGTGGGAATTTACGGAGGCCGATGACAGTTACCCTCTAGATCTTTCGGGAGAACCCCTAGGTGGCGCGGTTGGCGCGCTGGTTGACGCGAGCGGTGAGCCGATAAAAGACATGGGGTACTCCTTGTCATTGCCGGTGATTACCATGACCAACCGTAAAGGCATAGATGGTGAAAATCAGTGGGTTGCGATATTTGGCAACGGCACTAACTCAACCTCAGGTATCGCAACTTTGTTTGTCCTTGATATGGATAAAGGCATAGACGGCTGGCAATCGGGCGATTTTGTGAAAATTTCAACCGGTTATGGCGTCCCCCTTCCCGGTGAGCAGTTAGAAGGTTATCCCAACGCGCTGGGCAGTCCTGCGGCGATCGATCAAAATCTTGACGGCACTGTCGATCTGGTTTATGCCGGTGATCGAATGGGTCACTTGTATCGCTTTGACATGCGCAGCGAAAATCCCGACGACTGGCGAGCGATTCGTTTGTTCTCAGCGACGTATGCTCAAGGGGGCACTGACGTTGTCCAACCCATTCTGTCACAACCTCTCGTGGTTAAGCACCCGGAAAAAGAAGGGTTCCTGATTACCTTCGGCACCGGTAGTTTTATCACTGAGGGTGATGGCAGCAATCAGGATATCCAGTCGATTTATACTATTTGGGATTCTTTGATTAGCAGTCCGCGCACCGCATTGGCCGATTCGAAGGCCACAAGATTGGTTAAACAAACCCTATCCAACGTTGTTGATGATTCAGTCGCGCCTGCTCAGACACGCCGCGTTTTATCCAGTGAGCCTGTGCCCTACGCCTCAGAGTCGACTAGTCCAGGTATTTATGGCTGGTATATCGACCTAAATATGGAGCGGGCCTCCACCACTCGATCGGGTGCCTTAAACAACGACATCAGCGGTCTAGCGCCACCTTCACCGCAGTTTCCAGGTGAAAAAGCAATTCGCCGATTTTTGTATCGTGATGGCGCGATCGTGACCACAACCGTACTGCCGGCGACAAACGCGACATCCTGTTTTGGTTCTCGACCGGGCGCGTTGTTGATACTTGATGCGCTGACCGGCGGAAATCCGGACGAACCGATAGTTGATTTCAACGAAGACGGTTACGTTGACGAAAGTGATTTGCTGGAAGTTGAGGGAACGACCTATAGCGCGGGCTGGATATTTGATCAAAGTCAGTTGGACGGCCAATTGGTTGATCTGTCAACTTTAGGCGGTCAGGACGATACCGATTTCCTCTTCATATGCGGGGGTAACGACTGCATTTCCCGTAAAATAAGGGACCTTAAGGATACAAAAACGGGCCGATTGTCTTGGACAGAGTTGCGGCGAGATTAGCAATACAGGATCGACATGGCTTTATATAAATTAATCTTGACGTCCTTAAGTTTGTTCTTGCTGGCAACGTTTGTTGCAGCGCAGCCCTTTGATGTGCCTCTTGGAGAGCGCCAGGGCATCATTCAGGAATTAGATTTTTCCCGCAACAGCGCCATTATCAGTGGCTACCAGTATGATGTCAGCTTGACGGCTAAGGTTGAAATCAATGGTTCCTATGGGGCCTTCACTCTGCTGAATGAAGGCATGAAGGTTGTCTTCACCTATAGACAGTTCGAAACAGGGCGGCGCGAAATTACCGAAATGCGACAGGTGGCTGATATAGATCAGCATTAAAAAGCGTTTAAGTGCCTAGGGTTGTCAGCTGGTCGACCTGCTCGGTTAGGGTTTGAATACGCGCCCTAAGGGCGGTGGCCTTGTCGCGCTCCTTGCCCACCACTGCTGCAGGGGCCTTGTCGACAAACCCTTTATTGTTCAGTTTTGCGGTGATCCGTTTTAAATCCTGCTCTGCTTTACCAATTTCTTTGTCCAGGCGTGCTTGCTCTGCAACGACGTCAATTAGACCGGCGAGCGGAACCATGACCTTAAGGTCCTTCACCAGGGCTAATGCATTGGGTGGTGCAGCGCTGTTGGGATCAATCCAGCGAATATCTTGAACGTTAGCTAGGCGTTTGAGCATGACTTCGGTATCTGCCGCCCGCTGCCGATCCTGCTCGCCGCCGCCCTGAAAAATCACCTTAATTTCTTGGCTTGGCTTGATGTTTGCCTCTCCGCGGATAGTGCGAATGCCGCTGATCACGGCCTTTAGCCACTCGACTTGAGCCACGGCCTCTACATCTGAGTGATAATCCTCGGTGCGCGGGTAAGACTGCAGCATGATCGTGTCTTGCTGGATACCCAACTTGGGGGCTACTTCGTGCCATAGCGTCTCAGTGATAAAAGGAATCACCGGGTGGGCTATGCGTAAAAGACTTTCGAGTACATGCAACAGTGTGCGTTTTGTCCCCTCTCGTTGAGCCGCAGTTGTATTGGTGTCCCAAAGCAAAGGTTTGGTCAATTCGAGGTACCAATCGCAGTATTCGTGCCATGCAAATTCGTAAATGTTGTTGGCAAAAATATCAAATCGAAACGTTTCCAAGGCAAACTCAGTCTGGCCAATCAAATCATGGGTTTTGCTGATCATCCAGCGGTCGATCACCGACAATTCAATGTCGGCCAGGGGGTCAAAATTTTCCGTGTTCATCAGCACAAATTTGGTTGCATTCCATAATTTGTTGCAGAAGTTTTGGTAACCTTCAATGCGATTTAAGTCAAACTTAACGTCGCGGCCGGTACTGGCTAACGCACAAAAAGTGAATCGCAGAGCATCGGTGCCGTAGGACGGTATGCCCGCTGGAAAGTCTTTTTTTGTTGCTTTTGCAATACGCGGGGCAAGTTGTGGCTGCGTTAAATTGCTGGTTCGCTTTGTTAGTAGATTATCCAGATCTATGCCATCAATGAAATCTAGCGGATCCAAGCCGTTGCCCTTGGTTTTTGACATCTTCTGGCCCTCGGCATCGCGAACCAGTCCGTGAACGTAGACGTTGTGAAAAGGCACTTTCCCGGTGAAATGAAGGGTCATCATAATCATGCGGGCAACCCAGAAAAAGATGATGTCGTGCCCGGTGACCAGCGTTGCTGAGGGTAGAAAATCTGCCAAATCATCGGTTTCGTTGGGCCAGCCCAAGGTGGCAAAAGGCCACAATGCCGACGAGAACCAAGTTTCGAGTACGTCCTCATCACGCGAAAGAGGTAGGTCCTCTGCGAGATTATATTTTACGCGCGCCGTATCCTCATCTTTCGCGACGTAGACATTACCCTGCGGATCATAAAAAGCGGGAATCTGATGGCCCCACCATTGCTGGCGGCTGATGCACCAATCCTGAATGTCTCGCATCCAGGAAAAATAGACATTCTCGTATTGCTTGGGCACAAAATTAATGTCCCCATTCTCCACGGCTGCAATAGCTGGTTTCGCCAAAGGGGCAATTTTCACAAACCATTGATCGGTTAACAGGGGTTCGATGATCGCCCCAGAACGGTCACCGCGGGGCACCATGAGCTTATGGTCTTTGATTTCACCGAGTAAGTGCAGAGCATCTAAATCCTCGACGATCTTGCGGCGTGCAGCCTCGCGGGTCATCCCTCGATATGGGTCAGGCACTGTTTGATTAAGGGTTGCGTCGTCGTTAAAAATATTAATCAGCGGTAAGTCGTGGCGTGTGCCCACTTCGTGATCGTTAAAATCGTGGGCGGGAGTGATCTTTACGCAGCCTGTGCCGAATTCGCGATCGACATATTCATCAGCGATGATTGGTATTTTTCGGTCAACCAGTGGCAGGTTGACAAAACCTCCAATCAGGTGCGCATAACGTGGGTCTTCAGGATGTACGGCAACAGCGCTATCGCCGAGCATAGTTTCAGGTCGGGTGGTGGCCACCGTCAGTACAGCTTTGCCGTCCTCGGTTTTTAATCCATCGAGCAATGGATAGTGGAAATGCCAAAGGAACCCCGCTTCATCGTGGTTTTCGACTTCAAGATCGGATATGGCAGTCCGTAGGTGGGGATCCCAGTTAACCAGACGTTTGCCCCGATAAATCAACCCTTGATCGTAGAGCCTTTCGAAAACCTCTCTGACAGCCGCTGCATAGGGCGCGTCCATTGTGAATCGGTTTCGCGACCAGTCTAAACTAGAGCCCATTCGGCGTATCTGTTGCGCGATGGTGTCGCCCGATGACTCTTTCCATGCCCATACTTTTTCATTGAAAGCTTCGCGGCCCAGATCCAGTCGTTTAATACCCTGTTCGTTGAGTTGTCGTTCCACCAGCATCTGGGTAGCAATCCCAGCATGATCAGTGCCCATCTGCCAAAGTGTTCGAGATCCTTGCATACGTGCATGCCGGATCAAAGTATCCATGAGCGTCTGATTAAATGCATGGCCCATATGTAGCGTTCCGGTCACATTTGGGGGAGGGATTAGCACGCAGTAGCCGGGACCGTCTCCGGCTGGGCTAAAGTAATTCTGTGACGCCCAGTGGTCGTACAATTTTTGCTCAATGGCGTGTGGGTCGAAACTGCTATCCATGATTGGGACCTATATTGATTCGGCGGTTGGAATGACCGGGTCTATGTTGAAGGCTGTGAGGCTCATTCTGTTCGCTCCCAGTCACTGAGTTCGTGGTGATGCAGGGGATACCCGCGGTCTCGGTAATGCGAGTATCGTTGGCGGCCCTGTTCTTTTGTTTCCCCAACAATAATTTCAGCAACCCGATCAAAGCGGCCGAAAAAAACAGGGACATCCAAAGCCAGATTGATCAGCAACCCCTCGTTACGGTGTGGCATCTGACTGCTGATTTGTATCGGACTTGAGGCAGGTTGTTTGGATGCGGCGATTTCATGGGGTACAAACCGGTGTTTTGGGTAGTTCCACATCAGTTCGTCTAAATCTGATGCGGTCTTTGTGTCGGCCACGTGAATATGTACGGGTTGACGGCTCAGATATGCCTTGAGGCTGAGACGGCAAGCAAATCTCAGACTGGCATCTAATGTTTGGTCTTCGAGAATATAGAAATCAACCCGGGTCATATTCGACGCTAACCCGCTTTTTCGCAAAGATAGGCGAAGAGCAGGGGCACCGGCCGGCCGGTGGCTCCTTTTTTGGCCCCGCCCAAAAACGCGCTGCCCGCGACATCCATGTGCGCCCAATCTACATCTTTAACAAATTCGGACAAAAAGCAGGCCGCAGTAACGCTGCCAGCATTGCGTCCGCCAACATTGGCCATGTCTGCAAAGTTGCTCTGCAGGGCAGAATGATACTCGTCCCATAGCGGCATCTGCCACGCTTTATCTCCGGATGCTTGACCGGCTTTGAGCAGATCATCGGCTAAGCTCTGGTTGTTGGCATACAGGCCGCTGGCATGGGCGCCAAGAGCGACGACACAGGCGCCAGTGAGCGTCGCGACATCAATGATGGTCTTAGGTTTAAAGGTTTGTACGTGGGTGAGAGCGTCGCACAGTACAAGTCGGCCTTCAGCATCGGTGTTGAGTATTTCAATGGTTTTGCCGGAAGCTGAGGTGACGATATCTCCTGGGCGCGAAGCCCGGCCGCTGGGCATATTTTCGGCGGCGGCAACCACGGTGATCAGGTTGAGTTTCAATCCCGCAGCGATGACCGCCTCAGTGGCGCCCAGCACTGCCGCCGCGCCTCCCATATCAAATTTCATTTCATCCATGCCGGGAGGAGGCTTCAATGAAATGCCACCGGTATCAAACGTGATGCCCTTGCCTACCAGTGCAATAGGTGCATCCCCGGGTTTGCCTCCCTTATATTCGATAATAATCATATAGCCCGGCACATCGCTGCCCCTCGAGACCGACATAAATGCCCCCATGTTGGCGGCGGTCATTTGTTTTTCGTCCAAATAAGACACCACTACTTTGGGGTGATCGGCGAACTGTTGGGCTTGGCTGAGTAAATAAGCCGGATTACAAATGTTTGGCGGTTCGTTACCTAGGTCTCGACTGAGTGCCATGCCGGCGTCCAATGCGTTACCTTGCTTAACACACGGGCTGAGCCCTTTTTTGTGCTCAACCAGAAACTTGATGGCTGTCAGGGTTGCAGGTTTTGCAGGTTTTGATTTGTGCTTGGTGTAGCGATAAGCCGCATGGCTGATGCTCTGCATTGCGCTTTGCAGTTTTTCTGCGGTTGTTTGATCGCTCACTGTGCAAGCTTCCAGCGCGACAACGGCCTGTTTGATTGGCAATTTGCATAGTGCGCGAGCAGCGCCAGAGATCAATTTGCGAAACTCCTCTGGTTTTAGGACCTGGTCGGCACCGCCTATCACCAGTAATCTCGAGATCTTGCCAGGCAGGTGAACGGTGAGTGTCTGGTCAGCGTCGTCTTTAAAGTCTTGGCTGGCTTGTGCAAATAAGTCATGCTCGTCCAGCGCCTGTGCGACAACTTTTGCACGCGCCAATGAAACGACCAAACAAGGTGTGCTTAGGTCATCAACGGCGTCATCGGTTAAACTATATTTCATCTGCACTCAAGATTGTCTGATTGAAGTGTTTACATTCTAATTTAAAACGACGAAAGGTCATATGACTGTTGCGTTGAGGCATCTAAATCGGGAGATAATGGCCGTTTTTTTGGTCACTCTGGCACTGCTTTTATTGGTCGCGGTGGGGGGGCGGTTTATTGGTTACCTGCAAGAGGCCGCTATGGGCAAATTCACGGGGACAACCGTTTTGACCATAATTGGTTTGCGACTGCCTGAATTTCTGCAATTAGTGGCGCCTTTTGCACTTTATGTCGCACTCTTGCTCACGTTGGGTCGGATGTATGCTGAGCAAGAAATGGTGGTGCTGCAAACTGCGGGGCTTTCTACTGTCCGCCTGCTCGTTTGGGTCAGTGGTTCGGTTGTGATAATCGTCGGCCTTGTCGCGGCTTTGGCGTGGGTCCTGACGCCGCTCTCGCAGCGTGTTTTGCTCGATTTCGTTACGCAACAACGTGCACAGAGCGAGTTCGAAACGGTTAATCCCGGGGTTTTTCATACCTACGATTACGGTCGACGTGTGACCTACAGTCAAGATATCTCTGCTGATCGTCGTGTGTTGTATGATGTATTTATCTCCCAACGCCTAGAGACTGGTGCAACGGTGAATATTTGGGCGCAGAGCGCTACGCAGGCGGTCGATGAGCGCAGTGGGTCTCGATTTTTGATTTTAAATGATGGTCGCCGGTATGAATTTTCGATCGATTCAATGGACGTGCGCAGTATGGCATTCAAACAACTCAGCCAGCGCTTAGAAACAGTTGATAAACGGCGTGCTCGCTTGGATGTGGAAGCGGCACCCATGCAGTCTTTAGGGAGTGATCCCTTAAGCCGTGCTGAGTGGCATTGGCGGGTTGCGTTACCTCTATTTACGCTCATCGGAGCTGTTTTAGCGGTTGGCATTTCCCGCGTGCAGCCCCGTCAGGGGCGCTTTGCTCGAGTTTTGCCTGGCATGCTGGTGATGCTGGTTTACTATCTTGCGCTAGTGGTGAACCAAAATGCGCTGCGTGAAGAAGACGTGCCGGCTGATGTCGGGCTGTGGGGTGTCCATTTGTCTTTTGCAATTTTGGCTGTTGTGCTTGCGCGTAGACTTGCTCAACCGTCCTGAGTGATGATCTTTTGGACGGGTCACGGATAGCCCAGTGTGGGTATTGAATCGGGCTATGACAAATCAGCGTCTGTGGCTTTTTGGAATATGAACAACTAACGTTTTGCTCAGCTGATCATGCCATGTTTGTTGGCGCTTGCCGACGTAAAACCATAGGTACCCAATACCAAGGCTGATCCAAGATAGTAGAGCGCTGATCAGCCGAATGATCAGTTGTCGAAAACTTGGTGGTCGGCCAGTTTCGTCGACCACTTTGATACGCCAGGCGGTCATGCCCAAGGTTTGACCATCACGCGACCAGAAGTAGAGGTAGAATACGAGCAGTTCGGCCAGCAGCAGCATTTGCACGCCTGCTCCGCTGATGGCTTCACCTGAATTGATGAGCACGCCGATGAATAAAGTGCCCATCCAAAGGGCGACGATCAGTAGACCATCGTAGAGGCCTGCGCCCAAACGCCGGCCGAGGCCGGCTGGGTAAGCGGCCTCGGAGGATGGCTTAGAATTCGCCAATGTTGTCTGCAATACGAACGGTACGCCCACAAAACTCTTCGTGCGTCATAGCGGCAAGCACTTCTTGGTCTTCGCTAATAGCCCAAGTGCGGCTATCGTCGTTCAATCGACAAGCCATGAACGCTTTAGCTGGCCCTTCTGGACCGTACATGACGCTATAGCCTTCGATCTGGCCATCTCCTTGATATTGAGCGACAACCTCTCTCTTGTAGAGCGCGTCAACTGCAGGCTGCAGGTCATCATGTTGGAAGGGAGTCGCGGGTGGTTCGGTTGAATAAAGACCAAACGCGTGCTTTGTTAAATACCCGCCGTTGGCGGTGATTAAGCCTTTGTCTCCCGGTTTGGCCCGCAGCAGTTCGGCCATGCGTGCAATTGAGTGCATGACGTAGTTGTTCAATGGTCCGCCAGCCCAAGTTAATCCGCCAGTGACAGTCAGTGGCTTGTTGGTCTCTAGCCCGAGTTCGCGCGCAGCAACCTGCACGGCGACTGGAAAACAGCTATAGACATCGACCCTGTCCAGATCGCCCACGCTAACTCCTGCTAGCTCTAAACATCGGTTGCCGGCCAGCCGAATAGCCGGGGAGGAATAAAGATTATCGCGATTAGAAACAAAGTAGTGGTCATGTGCGTCGGTCCCTGTCCAAGGGTATACCCATTTTTCCTTTGGGATACCCAACGCTAGGGCTTTTGCTTGCGAACATAAAATTAGCGCGGCACCTTGGTCGACGTTGTTATTCGAATTCATGAACTTGGGATAGGGGAAAGAGACGGGGCGATTGGTGGCTGATGGTGTGCGAATGTCTTCGGCGCTTTTTTTCTGGCGTATCCACGCGTTTGGATTGTCTGCCGCCACGGCGCTAAAATCTGACCACAACTTTGCAATATGGTCTAGATGTGCGTCTACTTCGAGCCCCAATTGATGTCGTAAGGCAGTTTCAAAAATAGGGTAAATTTGAATGGGTCGGCCGAGCCTAATAGCCTGTTCCGCCGGGTGTCGCATATCGACTTCAGTGCCCATCATAATGTCGGGTGTACCGCTCAAAGGTTTCCAGTTGAGATCGTGTTTAGCTTTTGCTGCTTTGGCCTGTGTATTGCCGCACTCGGCGCCGGTAATAATTATGACATCGTGTTTGCCCGCTTGAATATCCAGACAGGATTGATTCAAAGTAGTCTGGACAAAATTGCCGCCGTAGGGTGTCAGAGCGGTCTCTGCATTGGGTGTTCCAATGGCCTCAGCAACCGCTTTTGCTGGATTTTGATAAGGCCAGATGCCTCGAATGACCCGAACAGCGGGGGCTTTCATCAATTTAGAGCTGCCGGCGTCACGCGCGGCAGCCTTGACCGCGTCGATCATAAGGTCAACGGGTTCTTTGGCTTGACCAAGGTCGTTGATACGCTGCTCCAATTGCGCGATCCCGACCAATATAGGCGTATTATCGTCCATTTATTTTCCTAAATTTAAAGCGTAACAAGAGTGCGTGCGCAAATTCGTTGGGCCTTTAAGGCAGGCGTTCGATGATCGTGCCTGTACCTAGCCCCCCGCCACAGCACATGGCGATTAAACCGTAGCGTCCGTCTTTACGCTCAAGTTCGTGGAGCGCGCTGGTGATCAGGCGTGCACCGGTGCTGCCGGTGGGATGGCCCAGCGCGATAGCGCCGCCGTTGGGGTTAACGTTCTCAGGGTTCGGCTGAAGCGCTTTCTCCCAAGCCATCACAACAGAAGCAAATGCCTCATTAACTTCGAAAACGTCGATATCGGCTACGGACAATCCGGTTTGTCCCAAAACTTTATGGCTTGCGGGTATCGGTCCTTTGAGCATAGTTTCAGGGTCACAGCCGACCAGCGTTGATGCAAGAATTTTTGCACGGGGCTTGAGCCCCAGTTCATCAACGGCTTTTTGATTAGCGAGTAAGACAACAGCGGCGCCGTCGGATACCTGCGAACTGGTGCCTGCAGTATGAATGTCTTGTCCTGGAACCAATTTCAGGCCGGTGAGTGCGTCCAAGGTTGTTTCGCGAATGCCTTCATCGACGCTGATTTCTTGAGTCTTTCCGGTAGGCTGACCTTCAGCATCCAAAACCGGTGCCATTATCGGGGTGATTTCTCGCGTGAAGCGCCCTTCTTGCTGGGCGCGCTTGGCGCGCTCCTGACTGCGTAGCCCAAAACGGTCTGTGTCGGCTCGGGAGATTTGATATTCCTCGGCGATCATAGCAGCGCCTTGAAACTGGCTGGTGGGTTGATAATGCGAAAAATAGCTCTCGCCCATAGGTGAGCCTTCTTTCATTGCAGAACCCAAGGGCACCCGCGACATCATTTCAACGCCGCAGCACATGACAATATCCTCCATTCCGCAAGAGACCATAGCTGCGCCCATGGATGTGGCCTGTTGGCTTGAACCACACTGGGAGTCGATTGTGGTTGCGGCGATGTCTTCAGGCAGGCCCTGAGACAGCCATGCGATTCTGGCAATGTTAAAGGTTTGCTCGCCCACCTGAGATACGCAACCGCCGATCACTTGGCCAACCTTCTCTGGTGGAATGCCGCTTCGATTAATGGCTGCGCTCTGTACTTGGCCCAGAAGATCTGCCGGCATTAATCCTGCAAGTCCCTTGCCTCGCTTGCCGATTGGGCTGCGTACCGCTTCGATGATATAAACATTATCCATCATAAATTCCCCAGTAAAATTAGACATAGTACATGAGTGTTTGCTCGCAAAAAAACCTTGATACGTCGATGGGTGAAAAGAAGCCCTCAACTGGCTGGCTAAGTGGACAAAACTGCTGGCGTTTTTGTCTTGGGCTTTTTACCCTTTGCCTGTTGAATTACGCTCAATAATGTTGGAGTTTGCTGCGAGCGACGTGATGTCGCAGACTACGGCGCTGGATTTGCGTGAGAGCCGCAGCGCTTTGCCGTCGGTTCCTTAGCGTCACGGTCGCCGATATGAGCCCAAATTGATAGAAGTTTTATTATGCAAGCCGCGATAAAAGATAGTTATGACTTGGTCATTGTGGGTGCTGGACCCGCTGGTTTGAGTGCGGCGGCCCGGGCTGCGGAAATTGATAGAGAAGCTGGTCTGCAACAACCGTCCTATGTGCTGCTCGAGAGCGCCGATGCGATAGCGCAAACCATTCAGGCTTATCAAGTCGGCAAGCACGTCATGGATGAACCGAGTTTCTTGAATTTGCGCAGTCCGATTGGTTTTTCTGCGGGTAAACGAGAAGACGTTCTCATGCGGTGGGACACGGACGTGGACGCGCAAAATTTAAATATCCGTTACGCCTGTGAAGTCACCGAAGTGTCTGGTGTTAAAGGTGATTTTGAGGTTCGTCTAGCCAATGGTGGAAGCATTATTGCCGGCGCGGTAATCGTTGCGGCGGGTACTCAGGGTAATTTGCGGCATATTGGTGTAACGCATGATGAGCCATCAGAATTTGTATGCTATAGCTTAGCCGACCCAAGAATAATCAACGATAAGCACGTTATTGTGATTGGGGCGGGCGACTCAGCCATCGAAAATGCCTTGGCGCTGCAAGAGCGCAACAACGTCTATATTGTCAATCGGCGTTCAGAGTTCAGTCGAGCAAAATCGGGCAATTTGAACGCGGTATTGGGCAGCATCAACGATGCTCGGTCCACGCTTGATTGTTATTACGACAGTTCAGTTAAATCAATTTCTCCGCCCGAACGATCCGGGGAGATGGGGGAGGTGACACTCACGACGGCAACGGGTGAGGTGTCGATTGCTTGCCATTTAGTGATTGCCCGTTTGGGTTCTACCCCACCTCGGGCGCGCCTGGAGCGGATGGGCCTTTCTTTTTCCAGTCCATTACCAACTGCGCTGCCTGATCTGGACAAGCGCTATCAGGCCAGTGTCCCAGGTATTTATGTGGTTGGCGGGCTGTCTGGCTATCCGTTGATTAAACAAGCGATGAATCAAGGCCAGGATGTTGTCGATTTTATTGCTGGGAATGATGTTGAACCGGCTGATCATGAGTTGCTGGTTGCGCGTTTGGGTGGTTTATATCCGGAAAAAACAGTCGACGAGACGCTAGATTTTTTCTGCAGCCGTGGTGCCTTATTTGAATCCGTAAGCCCCATTGGCTTTCGAGAACTCATGATTGAGAGTCGACTGGCGATCAGCGGCAGCTGGGCAAGAGGGGAAAGTGGGCGCGATTATATCGACGGTGCTCCGACAGCTATTGCTGGCGGGCATCACATCCTTGACGCTGGTGATTTTGTTGAAAAATTCTACGTAGTTATGGAAGGAAATCTGAAAATTCGGCCCTATCCAGGTGCGCCTTGGTCGCAGGTGGGCGTAGGACAATTTTTTGGAGAGAGTTGTTTGTTCGCCGGGCGTTCACAAGATGCCAGCGTCCGCATGGGTGATGATTGTGTGGTGATTCAAATTCCTCGCCGTATTTTAATTAAACTCGCTTTGTCTAATACCGCGGTTCGCAAACAACTTGATGATGCGTTTGTGTTTAACCTTCTGAAAGTGACGTTCAAGCCGAAAATAGAGGACGATCAATTACGCTTGATCGCTGGGGATTGTCCAACAAAAGTTTTTGAAGCAGGTAATCGATTATTTGAAGAGGGTGATCATGGTGATGTGCTGTATGTGTTGCGCGCTGGCACCGTAAATTTGTTGCAGGGTCTCCAGCAACAGTTGGTGGCAGACCAATATGCAGGTGAGCTTGTAGGGCAATTGTCGCTGATGGGACACCCGCGTCGAATGTACTCTGCATTGGCGATGACTCGAGCTGAATGTGTTGAAATCGACGGGCAAAAATTCCGGGCATTACTGTCGGGAAATCCCGAGATTCGTGCGGCTCTAGAAGAAGATTTGACGGTCCTCTTGCAGGAGACCAACACCCTATATACACATCGAGCATCCGCAGCTGCGATGAATTTTTTGATGCAAAATGGTTTGGGTGAAGCCACTGACGCTTTGATTATAGACTCGAGTAAATGTGTCGGGTGCGATCAGTGTGAGGTTGCCTGTGCAAGCACTCATGGCGGCGTTTCTAGGTTAAAGCGTGCGCAGGGTCCATCGCTGGGGCGCTTTCATATCCCAACAGCCTGTAGGCACTGCGAAACGCCTCATTGTATGAAAGACTGCCCTCCTGACGCGATTCGTCGTACGCAAACAGGAGCAGTTTATATCCAGGATAACTGCATCGGTTGCGGCAATTGCGAGGCTAACTGCCCTTATGGTGCGATCGACTTGGTTGCCATGAGCAACCAAAAAAATGGTTTATGGAACCAGTTGGTGACGGCCACCCAACGGTTCTTGCCAAGCAATGACATTGCCCCTCAAGAGGTGCCCGCGATCAAGCTGGCGGTTAAGTGCGATGCCTGTACGACGGTCGCCGGAGGGCCTGCGTGTGTCCGCGCCTGTCCAACCGGCGCGGCGTTGCGGTTGGGCTCGGGCGAACTGCTAGAGATGATCGGAGAGTAATCGGTGCACGAGAGCCTGCTAGCTTGGAAAAACTACCGGTACTTAAAGTGGTTTGTGGTGCTTTTTGTGATTTCTGTGGCGGTTTTTGTCAGTCAATTCAGCAATGCAGCGCCAGTGTCTGGTGGTACATGGCAGGGTTATATGCTTGGTACCGTGGGGGCGCTGCTGATTGTATTACTGGCTTTTCTGGGTATCCGTAAGCGCCGCTATCGTTCGCGGTTAGGGCGCGTGGAAGGATGGGCGTCGGCGCACATTTATCTGGGGATTCTAGTTATCTTTCTTTCAGCCATGCACAGCGCGCTCGAGTTGCAAAGTTTAAATGTTCATACCTTGGCTTTTTGGCTCACCTTTGGGGTAGTAGTGTCCGGAATATTTGGTCTATATGTCTACCTTCATGTGCCGATTCTTATGAGTGGAAATCAGAGTTCGGGCTATCCGGATCTTTGGTTCGAGGAGCTCAAGGAGCTGGACCAACGCATCCTCGATACGACGGCGGGACTGAGAGGGGAGGTTGTCACCCAAATTTTGAGCGCCTTGAGAGGTACTGAGCTGGGAGGTTCAAAAGCAGACCAGCTCTTTGGACGAGATCGATCTAAATTCTTGCTGAGCCCGCTTTCGCGCTGGAAGAAAAATACCGACCAAAGACCCATTATCATCTGCTTGTCTGAAACGCTGCCCGTTGCGCAGCGAAAAGGGATTAATGCGGAATCTCTTGCGGAGATTTTTGAATTTTTCGGGCGGCGGCAGCAACTGTTGCGACGCCTGCGAAAGGATGTCCAGTATAGAGCGATATTAAAAATTTGGCTGTATTTCCATGTGCCGCTTACATTTGCATTGTTGGTTGCGCTGGCGGTGCATATTTTTGTTATTTTTTACTACTGGTAATCCATGAGGTTATTGATTCAATCGCCTTGGACCAAGGCGCCGATTGATTTGGGTGTGATCACGGCTCAACAAGCGGTGAACGTTCAATCCAAGGAGTTGTCAGCTGCGCTTTTCCCGGGCGCAAGGATTAATCTTAAACTGACGCTTACGAACAGTTTTGAGCTGAAAGTTCAGCGGGCGGGCGGAAAAATCGATTGTAATGGCACATGGTCGCGCGCCGCGGAGGTTGCCGTGGGTGATTCGTTCACGATAGATGATTTTGTGGTGTCAGTGTCGCGAGCGGATAAGTCCTCTGATCTTCTGTTAACGGTCAAGCCGCGTCCGGCAAGTTCGGTAAAAACAGGGGCGCGGCTGACGTTGCCTATGGTGGGCCCGAGCTTGGCATTTTGGAGCTGTCTTTTAGTTATCGTTGTTTTGGCGACTAGCCTGATAGCCCCATTTTTTTCTACGGTTGGTGTGCCTTTGTTTGACACGAAGTCCGCAATGTCGGCTGGCAATATGCCATCGTTGCATGCTTGGTCGCCGGGGGCATTGCACACGGCACACGTCACTGCAGGATTAGAAAATGAATGTAAGGCGTGTCACGCGAAAGCCTTTGAGAAAGTAAGTGATGAATCTTGTTTGGTCTGCCATGAAAATATCAATGAGCACGTGGCCATCACGCCGCTGAATCAGGTGCATTTCGCGGAAGTGCCTTGTAGATCATGCCATCAGGACCATATCGAGCCGAGCTTGTTGGTCAACCAAGATGCCCAAGTATGTTTAGATTGTCACGCTCGCCGGATGGACTGGGCACCTGACGCGGAGGTGATTGGGCGAGGTCTTCTGTCTGACCACCCGCCATTTAAGGTCTCATTGTGGCATTACCAGGAAACCGGGTTTGCCGAAGGCTTTTGGACGCTTGAGCACAGGGTCAATACGCCAGACGATCCTGCGAAGGAGGTTTCAAACCTGAAGTTTCCGCACGCAACGCATCTGAGTGCCTCAGGTGTATTGGCTTTGAACGATGGCAAAGCGCTAGAGTGTGTTAATTGCCATAAAATTGAGAATAGTGACGGGCGGGTCCTGCCGATAGAGATGGAGACCCATTGTGCACAGTGCCATTCGCTAACTTATGACATCAACAATCCCACGCTGAAGCTGCCGCACGGCAACGTAAGAGAGGTGATTGCTGAATTACAGTCGTATGCGGTTCAAAGAAATAGCTATGGCGGATTAAACCTCTCGCAGCGATGGCTGTTAAAAGAGGCTGAGCATCAGTTTAGCGACTCTGGCTGCGGCTTGTGCCATGAAGTCTCTGAGCAAACAGGTGCCTCGTTGAAAAATCGATGGTCTGTGAAACCTGTGCGCCTGGCCAGTAATTGGTTCAGCAGCGCAACCTATAATCACTTATCCCATATGAATATTCCTGGTATTAACAATGAGTCCGTATCGTGCATCGGCTGTCACGCGGCTAATGTCTCGCATTCTTCTTCTGATGTCCTGATGCCGACTAGAGGTCTTTGCGTGACTTGTCATAATGCAGAGCGCGGCAACAGCGCTGAAACGTGCATCACTTGTCACGATTTTCATCAAACTGAGGGCACGCCGGCCTTTCGGTGGCGTTTGCCCAGCCCAAAAGGTGCCCTTGCGGCGCCCCTGAACGCTAAGGTGACCCCGTGATCGATTTTAAAACAGGTCTTTTATTGAGCGCGTGCATGATCCTCGCGGGATGTGGAGGCGGCAGCGGCAGTGATCCGCTAGATCAGGAAAGAAATCAAATAACACCTGTAATTGATTGTGACGGACGATGCGTTGATGGGGCTTCTTTCTTGTCTGTTGCAGAGGTGAAACGTGTTGTAGCCCAAGCGGTTCATCAAGCCAATGCGCTATCGGTTAATGCAACAATCGCGGTGGTCGACCGCGTTGGAAACGTGTTAGCGGTCTACAGAATGGGGCCATTTGGTGGCGCAGTAGAGATCACCTCAACTGTTCCCAACTCTGTTCGCAGCGGACTCGACGGCGTGGTTTTACCGCAAGGCAGGGACGGCGATGCATTAGCGGCGATAGCAAAAGCGATAACAGGGGCCTATTTATCGAGTGAGGGCAATGCATTTAGCACGCGAACTGCCAGCCAAATCATTCAAGAAAACTTTAATCCCCGGGAAACTGACCAGCCTGCGGGACCGCTTTATGGTGTGCAATTCAGCCAATTGCCGTGTTCTGATTTTGCGCAACGTTTTCTGGGCGCCGGGGTAACCGTTGGGCCTCATCGTTCGCCGCTTGGATTGGCCGCCGATCCCGGTGGTTTTCCTCTGTATAAAGCAGGAACCCCGATCGGCGGTATTGGTGTGATTTCAGATGGTGTCTATTCCTTGGATAAAAATGTTCAAGATCAGGACGTTGATTTTGACGAACTTATTGCGTACGCCGGAACTTATGGTTTTGAGGCGCCGGTAGAGAGACGCGCTGATCGCCTGACGGTGGATGGTAAAACGTTGAGATACTCAGACGTGATGTTTTCAGATCTTTCAGTGGCACCACAAGATGCCCCCGACTTGGATACTTTTGATGACGTTAGCCTGATTGGCGTTACCGGCTATGCCGATGCGGCGGTGCGCTCAGGGACAACCTTTGGTCAAGCCTCGTCAGGTATTGTGCCTGCCCCTGCTGAATACGATGGATTAGACGCGTTTGTATTTGTCGATCAGAGTGGCGCGGCCCGTTACCCCGCCAGAGATGCCACCGATGTCGACCGGCTCGGTGGAGCCAGCCTGCTTGCTGAAGAAGTGCATGCGATTCTCACCGCGACGTTGGGCATTGCCAATAAAACTCGAGCGCAGATTCGTCGCCCGCTTGAAACCTTTGGTCGGGTGACGATCTCAATTGTGGATACCAACGGGGAAATCATTGGGGTGATCCGCAACTTGGACGCGCCGGTTTTTGGATCGGACGTTTCGGTGCAGAAAGCACGCACCACGATGCTGATGTCAGCAACAGATGCAGGGCGCTACTTCTCTGGCATTACTGAGCCCGCCAAGTATCTCGAGAACGATTTTGTTTCGGTCAGACAGACAGTTGAGCTCGATGACTATATTGATCGAAGTAAGGCGCTTTTGGGTGCGCAAGCGTTCGAAAATGGGGTGGCATATTCAATACGATCGGTGAGTAATATCCATAGACCGTATTTTCCCGACGGACTTTCCAGTGCGCTGAGCGGTCCGCTCAACAAAGAGCCGACTTTAGGTCAATGGAGTATTTTCTCTACCGGTTTGCAGCTTGACGTATCCTTCAATAAGATCCTCAGTCATGTGCTTTTTGCAGCTACCGGTGTTGGAGAGGATGTGGGCCTGTCCTGCAACGAGAGCGAACAGCCGCTTCGCTTGGCCAATGGATTACAGATATTCGCTTCCGGCGTGCCAATTTATCGCGGCCGCGAACTTGTTGGTGGTCTCGGTGTAGCAGGGGATGCGCCAGAACAGGACGAAATGATGGCATTTTTGGGTTTGTATGAAGCCGGTGAGAACTTGCAGTCTGGACTGTCGAATGCGCCGGTTGATTTGCGAGCTGACCAGCTAAGCCCGGATGGCTATCGGCTAAGATATGTGCAGTGCCCGCAGAATCCGTTTGTCAACTCAGACGAAGAAAATGTTTGTGAGGGCCTCTAATGATTTTTTCTGCTGCAATAGGCCTCGAGGGTGGGCTAAAGACTAGTTCAAGTTAATGATTATGCGCCATTTTCTACTACACGCTGGCATCTTTTTGCTTGCTGCTGTTCTTGCGGCTTCTAGCCATGCCGACCGGTTAGTGTTTGGCAGTTACCGTGCTTATGACTCAGCGCTTAGCGAGGCGAATCGACTGAGCTCACTATTGGGTGCGACTGTGCAGGTGATTGATTCATCTCCCGGGGGTTCACATGCCGCCAATATCCATCGTGTGGTTTCCTTGCGGCTGAACGAGCGTGATTATCAGTCGTTGGGTCGTCGGGCAGACGCAGCTGGTATCGGGTTTTGGCGCCTGCGCCCTGCGCCAACGCGGGTTCTTGGCGCGCCAGCAAACGAAGACCTTTCCCCGGTGCCGGCACCGCGGGTTTCCGTTGAAGGCCCCAAAGGGGATATCAATGCAGATCGGGCGCCATCGCATAATCGTCTGCTGGTTCCGGAAATGAATAGCGCCTCTGGGCGCCGCGAAGGGAATTTCAGTGCGGATGATAGGGGCTTTGGCGAAGGGCCTGCCTTGGAAATAGAATTGCAGGAAATAGGTGAGGGGCTGGTTCTTCTGAAGTTGAGAATGTCGCAGTCGGCTCCGTATGAGTATGCGGTAGGGCGTGCGGAGGTTGTGATCTCATGGCCGCGTGATGCCTCTGTCATGCGGCTAAAGGGCATGCCAACGGCCGACAGTTTGCGAGGCACACCGATATCGAGCATTACATTCGCAGGAGATGGGCAGAACGCCTTGAAAATTCGCCATATGCCTAGTTTTGGTGTGACGATAGTTTCTGATCGCCAGGCAGCGGATTCAGGCGAGACAGTTGTTCTGAAATTTCAGGCTTTAAATAACTGGACCTTGAAAAAAACTCAATCCACATCAGATTTTGCGCCAGCATCAGCAGGACAAGAGCAGGCGATCTCCATTGCGCAGCGAACCAACTTGGACGACGGGCAATGCCAGACACAGGATCATCTTTTATTGCCTAGGGCCGCCAATACGGTCTGCAAGCCGGTGGGCGGGGAATTTTTAACGCTGACGGCTCACACCGCGTACGATGATGTCAATTCAACAGAGCAGTCTCAGGCGCGGCAAGTTGACGTTGTGGTTGCGGAGCGGCCGGCGCTCGCTCAGGAAATTTCGCCCGCTCAGATCAAGGGCGTCGTGCCCAGGCCGCAGCCAAACGAATACGCAGCCGCAATTCCGGTGCCAGACCGCTGGCGAATTCTTCAGGGTTTGGGTCCTCAATCGAAGTGGTACGACCCTTACAACCAAAATACGCTAAAAGCAGATTTACCGCTGCATGACGACTGGTTTTTTAATGTTACCGCGACTTCCGATACATTCGCAGAAGTGCGCACGGTACCCACCCCCGTTGGTCTTCAGTCTAGCGCCTCGGCGGGATCAAATGACGTGTTTGGGGATTATGAACAGACCGCAGTAATTCAGAATTTTGCGATGGAGTTTGTCTACTATAAAGGAGACACCGTTTTTAAGCCGGTGGATTGGGAGTTTCGCTTCACACCCGTTATCAACCTTAATTCAACGCGCCTTGACGAAATTTTAGGTGTCAACGCGGATCCGGGAGCGGGAAAGGTAAGACGCAAGAGCGATGTTGGTATTCAAAGCGCGTTTGTAGACAAACATCTGTGGAATGTCTCAGATAACTATGATTTCGACAGTATCCGCGTGGGCATTCAGCCTTTTTCCTCCGATTTTAGAGGGTTTCTTTTTCAGGATTCTCCATTTGGTGTGCGTCTTTTTGGTAACCGGTTTAATAATAAACTGCAGTATAACCTCGCATGGTTTCGACGGTTGGATAAGGATGTCAACAGTGGTTTGAACGACGTGAAAGCTGGACTGCGAGACGATGATTTATTGATTGCGAACGTTTATCTTCAGGATATGCCGCGGTTGGGATTCTTCTCCGAGTTTTTGTTTGCTTACAACCGAAACAGAGAAACCTCGACCACTTTCGACGATAACAACTTCATCACCCGACCCGCATCCATTGGTTTAGAGATACCCCGTAAATATGATGCCTACTACTTTGGTCTGGGCGGAGACGGGCACTTCGGGCGGCTTAACCTCACCACTCAATTTTTTTGGGTAACCGGTAAGGAAAAAGACGGCTTGTTCACAGGCACGCAATCAGACATTAATGGCTTGTTTTTTGCCGCTGAGCCATCGATAGATCTGGATTGGTTGCGTTTAAAAATGTCGTTGCTTTACGCCTCTGGCGATGGCGATCCTTATGACAACAAAAGCCAAGCTTTTGATGCGATTTTCGAGAACCCAATTTTCGCAGGCGCCGACACAAGTTATTGGATTCGCCAGGCGGTTCCGTTGTTGGGTGGAGGTAGAGTGACATTGTCTGGGCGAAACGGGTTGTTGAACTCTATGCGCTCATCTAAGGAACAAGGTCAGTCGAATTTCACTAACCCGGGGTTGATTCTATACGGTTTTGGAGCGGATGCGGATATATTGCCACAACTGCGTTTGGCGCTGAATGCGAATTATTTGCGGTTCGAAGATACTGCTGTGTTGGAGGTTGCGCGAGCAACGACGGGCATCGATGACGCCATCGGATTGGATTTATCGGCGTCGATGATCTGGCGTCCATTAATGACCCAGAATATTATTGTGCGATTGTCTTATGCATCATTGATCGCAGACAAGGGTTACGCCGACCTTTATGGCGATAGCAATCCTTACTCCTTTTTAGCCAATATGGTTTTTACCTGGTGAGATTAAACAACGTTAGAACCGGTGGGCTCAGGGCAGTCTTGAGTATCGGCGCAGTTTGGATCGTGTTAATGCAGTCTGCATATGGTTCGGGCGGTGAAGATGCCAATCGGGTGCTGGTTAGATCTTCTGTACCACCGGCGCCGCTATCGCAAACGGCAAGTCAGGCATTGGAAAAATCCCGGGGTTGTTTGTCCTGCCATGTTGAAACTGATGCTAAAACGATGCACGAGAGCCCTGCTGTGCAGTTGGGGTGTGTCGATTGTCACGGCGGCGACGCGACCCAAGGGCTGGCTTCGGTTTCGGTTTTACCGGGCACGCCTAATTATATGGCGGTGTTGAAAAAAGCCCATCCGCAGCCTCATTTCAAAGATGTATGGGATTTTCCTTCCAGTGCAAATCCCAAGCAAAGTTTCACGTTGCTCAACAAAGAGAATCCCGAGTATGTGAGGTTCATCAATCCCTCAGATTACAGGGTAGCCAGAGAGGCTTGTGGGGCGTGTCATTTGCCGATTATTGAAGCCGCAGAGCGCAGTTTGATGGCCACCTCAGCGATGTTTTGGGCAGCGGCAGCCTACAACAACGGAATTTTACCCTACAAGCGTCCGATATTTGGAGAGGCGTATACGCAGAATGGACAGCCTGCAAAAATAGTTGGTCCAGTTGCGTTGCCGCCAGCGGTACGCGACGCGAAAAGCATTGTCGACTTTCTCTTGCCGTTACCGGCTTGGGAGAGCGTGCCGCCAGGTGATATTTTCCGTGTATTTGAGCGCGGTGGTCGAAATATCACCAATCTTTTTCCAGAAACTGCTATTCCGAGCTCTTTTGGTCAGGTGCAACGTTTGGAAGAACCCGGGCGCCCTGATTTTCGTCAGTCGAATCGAGGGCCTGGGACGGGTGCACGCATTTCTATTCCTGTGCTGAATATGACTAAAACCAGACTGAATGATCCCCATACGTGGTTTTTAGGCACCAATGATCAACCCGGCGATTACCGGTCATCGGGTTGCGCGGCATGTCATGTGGTTTATGCCAATGACCGTGACCCTCGGCATTCCGGGCAATATGCGGTGGCGGGGCATCGGGGCGAGTCGCAATCACGAGATCCAACCATCCCGAGAAGTGAGCCCGGTCATCCCATTGCCCACGTTTTTACGCGTGCCATTCCGACCAGTCAATGTATGTCCTGTCATATGCACCAACCCAATATGTTTGTGAACTCTTTTTTGGGGTACACGATGTGGGACTATGAATCTGACGCGCCGGCGATGTGGCCTGAGCAGCAGTTATATCCTACCGAAGCTGAAAAAAGAGCCGTGTTGAAGCGCAACCCAGAAGGCGCGGCTCCGCGTGGAAAATGGCGAGATGTCGAATTTTTAGAACAAGTTTCAGAGCTCAATCCAGAACTCAATGATACGCAATTTGCTGATTACCACGGCCATGGCTGGAATTTTAGAGCGATCTTCAAGCGCGACCGAGAGGGAAATCTGCTGGACGAGCAGGGTGCTGTGGTTGCGCCAGAGGACCCAGAAAAATTCCAGAAATCGGTACACATGTCCTCTATACATCTGGATGCGGGAATGCATTGTGTGGACTGCCATTTTGCGCAAGATACTCACGGCAATGGCCATATCTATGGAGAAGTGGCGGCCGCCGTGGAGATTGATTGCAAAGACTGCCACGGCACGGTTTCCGACTACCCCTCGTTGTTGACTTCAGGGCCTGCGGCATTGGGCGAGGGAAACGATTTGGGTGCGTTACGCAATCCTGATGGTGCCAAGCGCTTTGAATGGCGAGGAGAGCATCTAATACAGCGTTCGGTGTTAACCCCTGATCTTGAATGGAAGGTATCGCTGGTTAAGGACTCGGTGAATACAGACCATGAAGATTTTAATGCCGGCGCGGCGCGGGCCAAGTTGATGAGCAAGGATGTCGACACACAAAGCTGGTCCGATGCCAGCGCCTCAACTGAACTTGCACATCCAGATGCTGAAATGGAATGCTATGCATGTCATACCTCGTGGACAACCAGTTGTGCCGGTTGCCATCTTCCTATAGAAGCCAATCAGAAAACGCCAAAATTACACTATTCAGGTGCAGAGAGTCGTAATTATGCGACATACAATCCGCAGGTTTCGCGTGATCAAATGTTTTTGCTGGGTCGACGAGAGTCGGCGAAAGGCGGAAAAATAGCACCGGTTCGTTCCTCCTCTGCGTTGGTGCTTACCTCTACAAACGCTAACCGCGAAAAAATATATGTTCAGCAACCGCCAATTTCCTCGAGCGGTTACAGTAGCCAGGCGTTTAATCCTCATTTTCCTCATACGGTGAGAAAAACCGAGACCAAGCAGTGCGAAGACTGTCACCTGTCTAAGGCCAACGACAACAATGCGATTATGGCGCAGCTGTTGATGTTTGGAACTGGATTTGTAAATTTTGTTGGTCTGCATGCGTATGTTGGCGGATTAGATGATATTTCTGCAGTCACGGTGACAGAGTTTGATGAGCCACAAGCAGTGATAGGCAGCTATCTTCATCGCTATGCGTATCCCGATTACTACAAGCAGCATGAAGAACGTGGCGGGCAGTTAACCGATGGCGTGAACCACAGCAGTGGGGAGGTGAACTGTCTGCAGTTGCGTGGTGAGTACCTCTACGTGGCTGAAAAGCAAAACGGTATGCGTGTTTATGATGTGGCCAGTATTGCAAATAAAGGTGTGTCTCAGAAGATTATTTCAGCGCCTTTTAGCCCGTTAGGCCAGGACATTCGGGTAGAAAGTAAGGCCGCAACCTGCGTTGTTATGCCTACAAATCAATCGATTCAGCCTTCCCGAAACACGGGTAAGTTGATGCGCGAGACCAATTTGGAGCAGCCTTTTCATCCGTTGTACGAGTATGTTTACATCACTGACGCCATAGAAGGGCTTATTCTTGTAGATACGGATACGCTGGCCGATCGTGATCCCAGAAATAATAACCTAGAGCGGGCGCTGACTTGGAACCAGGGCGGTATTTTAAATGGCGCCAAGCATATGGTCTTTGGCGGGCGTTATGCTTATGTGGTGACAGATGTCGGTGTGGTTGTGCTGAATCTGGATGAGCCGCTCAAACCTCGGCTCGAAGCCCGTATAGAATTGAACGGAGCTCATTCTGTTGCGCTGCAATTTCGGTATTTGTTTGTCACCGACGAAGATGGATTGAAGGTGATTGATGTGACGCGTCCCGATTCGCCCAAGCTAGTGCCGGAAAATACGATCGCGCTGGACTCGGCCAAGAGAATGCACTTGGCGAGAACGTACGCCTACGTTGCTGCCGGGGAAGAGGGCCTGGTGATTGTCGACATCAAGAATCCGGAGGCAATGCAAATCTATGAGCGTATTTCGAACGGTCTAACCGATGTTCAGGATGTTGTTATTGCCAGTACAAACGCCTCTTTGTTTGGGTATGTAGCAGATGGGGCGGGCGGTTTGAAAGTATTGCAGTTGACCGCACCGGATACCCAGCCCAATTTTTACGGGTTCAGTCCGCAACCCAAACCGCAAGTTATCGCCAGCTACCGAACTCGTTCGCCTGCGCTTGCTCTGAGCCGTGGGCTGGAGCGTGACCGCGGAGTAGATGAGACTGGCGGGCAAGTGGCTGTCTTTGGCAGGATTGGTTCGCGACCTCTCAATGAAGAGGAAATGAAACGACTTTATCTGAAAAGCGATGGAACACCGTGGTACGTAGAGAATTGAAATATCGTCGATGGTTGGTCACGTTGTTGATGGGGTGTTGTACAGCCCTCGCGGCGATGGCCCAATCACAAGGTTGGGCGCCCGACGCGCGTATTCCTTCGGAGTCAGGCGCAGACGGCTTGGTGTTGCCTCAGGATGGTGCAGCTACCCATCTGGGCGTAAGCAGCTGTGCCAGTAGCGTTTGTCATGGTAGAGCAGAGCCTTCTGCGGTGAATCGGGTGTGGCTGACTGAATTCAGGATCTGGCAGGGCCAAGATGCCCACGCAACGTCATACGCCACTCTATTGACCGACCAATCGCGCACGATTGCGACCAAAATGGGCATCGGTGATCCGGCCAGTGCCGCAGTCTGTTTGAATTGCCATGCGGACAACGTGCCCGTCGAACGGCGAGGAAAGCGCTTTCAGCTGTCCGATGGTGTGGGTTGTGAAGCGTGTCATGGTGGGGCTGAGGGCTGGATTTCTTCCCATACAGATCCCAAGGCGTCTTACGCTGAAAACCTTGAGGCAGGACTTTTTCCTAGCGCGAGCCCGGAAAACAGAGCAGAACTCTGCTTATCCTGTCATTTGGGAACATCGCAGAAATTCGCGTCTCACGATATTATGGCTGGAGGGCACCCCCAGCTACTATTTGAAACAGCGACGTTTTCGATCAATCAACCGATGCACTATGCGGTTGACGCTGACTACAGAGCCCGTAAAGGCGAATACGGAAATATGGATTTGTGGTTGCATGGTCTTCTAGAAGCAGCGGCGACCCAACTTCAGTTGATTACGGACAAACGGTTAAATGTTACGGGCTCCTTCCCGGATGTGGCGCTGTATCATTGTGACAGTTGTCACCGGCTAACAGATGTTTCGGCGGGTGATCCATGGCCTGTTGATCCATTGCGACCCTCTGGCTCTATTCCGCTTAACGATGCCGCACTGAGTCTGATCGCGTTGATGGCGACCACATTGGAGGTTGATGGCGCTCAAGCGTTTTCGGGTGGTTTAGACCGGCTTATTTTTGCCGCCAGCATGCAACGCGGTGAGTTGAGCCAAATGAGCGAGGCACTTAAGCCGAAATTTCGTGTGGTGCAACGTGAACTCCTACAACAAGCTTTCTCTGGCAATCAATTATCAGCGTTGCGGCGTGCGTTATTAACCTTTGCGGCCTCTGGCAAAGCTAGATATTTCTCGAATGCGTTTCAGGTTTTCCTGGCGATCAACACGCTGAATCATGTCTTGCAGGATGACATGCTGTTGCAGGCAGAAATGCAGACGTGGTTTCAAAGTATTATGAGTGAAAGTGAGTTTGCCCCCGTCTTGTTTGCGACTCAAGCGGCTCGTTTGTTATTACCTTAGCGAGTTTCTAGAACGTTCGGCCTATCGGTAAATTGGTGCTCGCAAGGGCCGATATTTTGATAAATACCCCCTTTAAAGGATTAGATCGTAGTGATTTCGAAGTGGGTGATTTCACTTCGCGTACCCAAACGCATGACCGGGCCCCAGGTACCGGTACCCTCATTAACGTACAAGTGTGTTGCATTGTTTTTGTGTAAGCCTTTGAGGTACTTAAATTGTGAGCGCACCAAAAGGTTGAAAGGCACGATTTGTCCATTATGGGTGTGCCCCGAAATTTGTAGGTCGATACCGTTAGCGGCCGCGTGTTCTAATCCCAAAGGCCGATGAAACAGCAGCAAGGCATAGCGCTGACGATTCAGGTTCAACGCAGGCAGTGCATCGCGCAGGAAATCAGGATTTGAATGATCGTCAAAGCCGATGATTTGCAGACCATGAGCGTCCACGTAACGCCCGCGCAATACCTCGACCCCAAGATTGGTCAGTCGCGCCAAGATTGCCTCTAGATCTTCGTAATGTTCATGATTACCCGTGCAAAAATACACGGGCATACGCAGCGCAGTTAAGGGCTGTAACTGTGCTGCGTTAATATCGCGTTGATCAATAAAATCTCCCGTGATGCATAGGAAATCGGGCCCCAGTGCATTGATTTCTTGAACCACCTGATGCAGGAACTGTGTCGTCCGCGAACCTATGTGTACATCCGAAATTTGTACGAATGTGATCGATTTTTTGAGTTTGTTTGATTCCAGCTTGATGCGAACAATATCCGGATACCAGGCTTTGACTGTGCCCCACAGACCAGCGATCAACCAGAGCATGAGTAAACTCCAGCCGATGACCGATGTGGGAATAACAATGATTACAAGGAGGAGTTCGCACACGCCAACCGACACCAGCATCACTGGAGAAAGACCGAGGAAAAAGTCAGCGACTATACGCAGACCCTTGGTCGCTCGATTATGGACGCGGCGCAGCACAACACGGACAAAAAACTGGCTGAAAAGCAACGTCAATGACAGGGTCTGAACCAGCACATCATTCAACGCCAGCCATTGCCCCAGGCGCAGTGTCGGATAGTATAAGAATACGGCGCCCAGCAAATGCAGTATCACAAGCCCTAGAATGATTTGACGAATCATTTAGGACTGTGGCTTGTTTGCTGTTGGTGAAAGTATGTAAAGCTTACGCGCTGACTTTAGCCAGTGACCGGGCAAAGGCCACGACAGACCGCAAGCTGTCGGCATAAACTTCCGGATTAATATCGGGGAACATAAGATCACCAGCGTGCGGTGTGCCATGTACGGTGCGCGCTGATACGGAAACCCCTGCCGCCATGAGCTTGCGAAAATAAACCAATCCTTCGTCACGCAACGGGTCCAATTCGTTAACAGAGATTATATGCGGCGGCAGCCCCTTTAAATCAGTTATATTCGCCCACATTGGCCACGCCAATGGGTTGCTGGCGTTAGCGCCTGTTGGATCGTAGGCTTTTACCAATGCACCCATGGTAGCCGCTCCGAGCATGTAGTCGGCATTTTCAAACTGAGAAACCAGATCTTCAGGGGGTTGGGTATACGTGCCTGAAATATATGGACAACACGCAAATACGCCATCGATGTGTTCCAACCATTGCTCTTTTTTGGCTTTTAACGTGGTGGCGATGGCCAGGTTGCCGCCGCCAGATTCGCCGGAAATCACAATCGCAGAGACGCCAAGTTTTTCACGATTTGCATGAACCCATCGTGTGGCCGCGGCACAGTCGTCAAGGCCGGCAGGGAACGGATGGTTGCCGAGTTTGCCGCCAGCGTTGCGAAATTCAACGCCCACAACGAGTAAGCCCGCACTGGCCAAACTTTTACGCCAGCGAACAAAAGCCGGGTCGGCTGCGGTCATAATCGCCATGCCGCCGCCGTGTGTGTGGACAATCGCAGGGAGCATGCCGTTGTATGCTTTGGGGCGGTCGATAAATAATGTGAGGGCGTTTCCATCACCGCCCGTGATTACTTGTGTTGTAGATTCAACATCGTCGAATGCCGGCATGGCCGCCTGCTCTGCTGGATGACCCAGTGTGTCGGCCGTTTCAAAGGCCGTGCAGAAGGCCAGGCATTCCTCGTAGCTCGCTTGTACAGGCATGTCGGCGGTATACACGTCCAGCATGCCTAATTTTTCTAACGCCGCTCTTAAGCGCGGATCGAGGCGCGGGTCCGTTCCCAGTGTTTGCTCACTGTTGCCAAGCCGGCCGGGTAAATATGCTGTCATGGGACCCCCCCTAGGATCACTGCTTAAACACCTAGTGTGTGATGATACTCTATTTTTTTGAAGGGAATACTATCGCCTCGATATAGTGCCCAAAGCGCAGAATTCAGTTGCGAAAAGAGAGGGTAGTGTAAGCGCGTCGCTGGTGTCGCCCTATGAGTTTGGCGACATCTTGGTTGCTGCCGTTTTGAAAAGGGGGCGGCGTTGTTGGTGATACCCCCAGACAGAGGATTGTTGGCGTTTAATCTCGACTATCATGGGGTAAGGGTTGATTAAAGATAGGTTTGCGCTTTTCTAGAAATGACATCATGCCTTCGTGTGAATCTGCCGTGCCTCGATTAGCGGTTACCGCTTGGCGCTCTTGAGTGAGCAATGTAGCTAGCGACTTTTCCTCCGAACCAACTATTACGTTCAACATGGACCGCACAGCAAGTGCAGGTTGCGCCGCGAGGTCGTGGGCTAGCGCAACAGCGCGCGCCTTGAGTTCGTTCAATGGCCATACTTCGTGCACGAGGCCAATACGGTGTGCTTCTGGTCCGGATATCTTTTTGGCACGTAAAATCATATCAAGTGCGTGGTGGCTGCCAACACATCTAGATAGGCGGGCACTGCCGCCCCAGGCAGGAACAGACCCCAAGTCCATTTCGGGTAACCCAATTTGAGCATCTTCTTCGGCTGCTAATCTGAAGTGGCAGCCCAGGGGCAGTTCGAGACCACCCCCAAGGCAGTAACCAAAGAGGGTTGCTACCCACGGCTTACCCATATTCTCAATTTTTGAAATGACGTTAAGGCGCTGATCAAAGACAGCCTCTGCACTGCCTTTTTGTTTGATGCCCTCGGGTAGTTGCTTCAAGTTCATGCCAACGGAGAAATGATCAAGACCTTCGCTGGTTAAGACAACTGCGCGAATAGTGTCATCTCCAGCGATGTTCTCAACCAGATTTTCGAGCTGGTCCATGAAGTCGAGAGACATCCGGTTATAGGGTGCATCGTTAATCGCGACAATTGCAACGGCGCCTTCGCGCGTGAGTAATAAAGGTTCAGACATAAGAGATGTTCCTATGAGCGATTAAATTGGTTGGGTGAATGGGCTTCGCGTGATACATGCCGCGAACCAACTCAAATTCCAGGCTCTTTGGCGTTTGCACCATCTCTTAAAAATCCATCTCTCTGGCTTTTTCTAGATTGTTCTTTTCAAAAAAGTACAAACCAAGGCCGATCATAAATACGGTGTTTTGGTAAACGTCTGCGTCTTCTGCGACCAGAATGACTTGCTTTTTGGCGATTCTGCCTAAGCCGCCTATCACCTCATCGTCGTGGCGTATCTCATAGCCGGCCGGAGGTTTAGTGAGTGTTTTGGTACCCACCAGTTGGTGTATTGATTGGCCTGACAGTTCTGTGCCGTCGGCGAGGGTGACGACTATGGCGCGCTCTTGTTTGGTCTGGCCTAATGCAAATTTGGGTTTTTTATAGCTGGAAACCGTCATCAGGATTTGCGCTTCCCCCTGACTCATGGCGCACCGGTAATCGATGTTGTCGTCTTTCTCAAACGTCAAACCAAAACCTTTGAGTGATCCAGAGCAGAGCATCTCCCAGCGGCCATGTTCTGAGCTTTCCAAAAGGATATCCGTTGAAGTTTTATGATCTCTTTTACGGAACAGGCCTCCGCCTTTGCTGGATTTCCGATTCTTCCACGTTCCGGTATAAGCGCCGAGTACAAGAGTGTTTTCTTTGTAGTTGAACTTTAGATTCAGCGACTCGGTGGGATATTGAGTTGCGCCTTCTAAACTTTCAGAAAACAGAGTGTCTGGGACCTTGAAAAAAGCGCCTGCAGGCCCTGCTGAGGTGAAAGCGATAGTCATCGACAACACCAGAATCGCAGTTTTGATCATTTTCACGCTCCAAAATTAAAAGCACATACTAGAGTCAATCCGGATCTGTCGCTACCATCCGGCGTATTCTCAAGACAATGGTGCAGCCTCGGCGTCCAAACCCCTCATGACAGATTTGCACAGCCCGGGCGATCAACGAAAACCATTGATCCGGTGTTTCCGTGTTCGACTAGAGCGTTAAAATTTTTACGCAAAGCGAGGCATTGCCGAGGCGATTTGCTTGAATATTTGGCGTTGTTGTTCGATGCTTCAGGAGAAAGGTTCGAGGACGACTTGCAATGCAACGGGGGTCAAAATTGTATAAACGGTTGATTTCTATTGATAAATAGAGCTACCTCTTTTGCTTTTGCAGCGAGCCTTGTGCTGCACGCTGTTTTACTGTTGCTGTGGCGTGAGGCCTCCCGCTTGCCGCTCGCGCAGCCGTCGAGTTCGGTTGCAGCTCTTCTTGACTTGACGCTCATGCCACAGAAAGTTGAAACATCAGCCGCACCAACAGAGCCCCAAGATAAGGCTTCAAGTAAGACCACGCGACCCCTGCCGGATGCGCTAAAGCAGTCGTCCCCTACTGATGGTGTTGTCGATAATGCGGCGCTCTTTTCCTCGCCAGAGATTGTTACTTCAGCAAAATCAGCACCTCCGTTTGTGCCTGTTGAACATCGAGGCGGAACATTGGCTGGAGAATTGATCGCTAATATTAGAAATATTCGAGCGGATGCCTTGGCTGATAGGTTTGAAGGGGTAGCGTGCACGCCGGCCGAGCGGCATTCCGGCCTGCGTAACTGTGCGCCGAGTTTCGCCGGGTCGATAGACCAACGATCGGCGTTTTATACTCAACTATTTAAGCAGGGTTTTTCGCATATATGGTTGGAGAATCCCAGTTTTCTTAAGGACATGGCGTTAGTAGATGATCTCATTGCGCAAGCGGATCAACTAGCGGCGGTGGACCCAACGGATGAAGTTCAGGCCGCATTGATTCGTGAACGGCAATATCAACTGCAGCAGGATGTGTTGAGTATTGATCGCCGTTATGCCCAGTTTAATCTTTTACGTTTGATTCCAATTGGGATGAAGACGTTTAAAGGGCTTCGCAAAATGTCAGCGGACAGATGATCCTGCTTAGCCTCTTTTTCCGCCAATTGCATGGGTGACTTGCCTGACTGACCATGCTGCGGCTTGGATCGATTTGGGCGGGGTAGTTGGGCGAAAAGCATGGTTCTGCGCGAATGTGGCTGTTGGTAGAAGGCGCTTGATTGAAATTCTGGACAATTGGATCAAAATACTAAATCATTTGCGGCGATGGAAAACACACCGCACATAAACCCTGTGATGGGGGGATGGCTCCTGCGATATGCGCGGATTGGCGCATTGTTGTTATCTATGTCGGTGCTCTGTGGCCAAACCATTGCGCAACAGCATCTTCATCTTCAGGATTCGCCCGCAGATTCGTGTTCCATATGTGTACAGATGGACAAAGCCAGCGCTGGTTCTCCTGGCGCGCGTCTATCATTGGCTGCGGCTGCGTCCTGTGCCACTGGCGAGCGCATTGCGGTTGCCGAAGAAGTTAAACGCCACAATGCTTACGATTCCCGTGCGCCACCAATTGTCTGATCAATTAATCAAGTAACCGATAAAAGTGCCGTTTTAGAACGGCAAACTCAATTGATCAGGAATCAAAATGAAAGTAAGTCACTTGCGGCTCGCGCTGTGCGTTTGTTTGACAGCGCCTGTCGGTGCGGCGATCGCACAAAAAAATGAAGCAGAAGGTATCCAGGAAGTCATTGTTACCGCCCACCCACTTTCTGGAGAGGGCTTGTCTCAGGCCGGCATAGTGCTGGGAGGAGCAGAACTCGAACGAAAACTTGCAACGAGTCTAGGCGCAACACTCAGCACGGAGCCAGGTATAAATTCTGCTCAATACGGCGCGGCCGTCAGTCGCCCGGTCATTCATGGTTTGGGTGGGCCGAGGGTGCGCATCATGGAAGATAGGATCGACACACTGGATGTCTCCGTTACCAGCAGTGATCATGCAGTCACTGTTGAGCCCTTCGTCGCGGATAGGATTGAGGTGTTGAAAGGCCCAAGCGCATTGCTCTATGGCAGTGGCGCTATTGGAGGTGTTGTAGATGTTCATACCGGCCGCATACCTCATGTTTTGCCTGATGCGGCGCTATCGGGCGGCATAGAATCCCGCTATGACAATAATTCGGAGGGTCTCAATACAACCATTAAAGCGGATGGACGGTTGGGTGAGCGTTGGGCATGGCATGTCGATGCAAATTGGAAAGATGCTGAGGATTATGAAATTCCTGGGTTTGCAGAATCATCGAGGCTCCGTGCGCTGGAAGCTGCGGAGGAAGAACATGACGACCACGACGAACACGACGAACATGAAGGTGAAGCGCATGATGAAGGCGAAGTTCGCGGCGAATTGCCCGGCAGCGCCTTCGATTTTGAAACCTATGCTGGTGGTGTTTCCTATGTTGCGGATTGGGGCTTTCTTGGGGTCGCAGTCAGCCAAACGCAAGCAAACTATGGGCTTCCCGGCGGTCACGGCCATCACCATGAAGAAGACCATGGTGAAGGTGATCACGAGGAAGAACACGAAGGGGAACACGAGGGGGAAGAGGAAGAGGGTAATCCCGTACTTGACCTGGAGCAGACTCGCATCGATTTGGAGCTAGGTGTTAAGGACCCCTTCGGCGCGTTTGATAGCCTCAATATCCGGCTCGGAATTAACGATTACGAGCATGTTGAAATTGAACCCAATGGAGAGGTTGCCACAGAATTTACAAACGAAGCCTGGGAATTACGTGGCGAGTTGACTTATAGCACTGAACTATGGAAAGGCGCATTTGGTGTGCAGCATACGGACCGAGACTTCTCTGCCACCGGTGCAGAAGCGTTTGTACCTCCCGTGGAAACGGTTGAAACGGGCCTGTTTTGGATTGCGGAGCGACCGTTTGAGCGTTTTGATTTGGAGGTAGGTGCGCGCATTGGCCGGCTGGAGCACGACCCGAGCAATGCCTCAAAAGACAGTTTTACAACTTATGCCGTATCAGTGGGTGCTGTCGTTCCATTGGGTGACAACTGGAAGTTGGGCTTGGTGGCAGATCAGGCCAGCAGAGCCCCTGTCAGCGAAGAGCTTTATTCCAATGGTCCTCATTTGGCCACGAATGCCTTCGAAATCGGTGATTCAACTCTGGATACTGAAACGGCCACTGGCCTGGCTGCGACGCTCAGCTTTGATCGCGGAGATTGGGAGGGAGCTGCTACGGTTTACTATAACCACTTCAGCAAATTTATATATCAGCAGGCGACCGGGGAGGAAGAGGATGAGCTTCCCGTGTTCCAGTTTCGTCAAAATGATGCGGATTTTGTGGGTATTGACCTTGAAGCCAGCGTCCGCTTAGCGCAGTGGGAGAGCGGCAACGTAACCTTGCGGGGCATGCTCGACTATGTCAGTGCAGAACGCGGTGACGAGCGCCTGCCGAGAATTCCACCGTTGCGCTATGGCGCTGGAGTATCGGTCCGCTTCGGTCAAATTGATGCCAATCTTGATTACATGAGAGTCAGTGCGCAGGATAAAGTTGCCGATTATGAACTCAAGACGGATGCCTATAATGATCTGAGGTTGTTTGTCGGTATTGAAAGATCTACCAGTAGTGGGAGCATGGGGCTTTTCGTGCAGGGAAAAAACCTTACTGACGACGAACAGCGTCAGCATACGTCATTTATTAAAGACTTCGCGCCCTCTCCGGGCCGTACGCTAGAGGTTGGCGTTCGGGTCACTTTTTAAGCGCCGCGCAGCAGTTGGACGTAATCTTAGCGCTGCCCGGATCCTTACAGGACTGGGCAGCTGCCTAGGCGCTTGTTGACGAGGGCGCGACGCTAAATATTCGAAAACGGCAATTCAGCTGCGCCTCTAAATGATTCGCTCCTCGCCTTTTGTCGATGCGCAAATGCCCTAAAAAGGGTCTCTTTTCCACCAAAGTACTGAATTGGGGCAAATTTAAACGGTCTTGGCAGGGCTTGGGTACGGGGGCGTCACTAATATTGGCGCGAATTTTGCAATCTAGGAGGGGTTGATGGGCGCGGCGCCTCTATACGTCGTTGGCGAAGCCATGGACAAAAATTTTTGATATCTACATAAGGAAAAAGCATGCTAATTTTGAAATATATTATATCGACGGCTCTTGCCGTGTTGATGACGGTCGTCAGTCCGACCGCTAGCGCATTTGAACCGACCGGTGAATCCTTCCCTGCCGAGTTTGAGATGACCAGTTGGCGCAGCGATTCCAATAGTAGTTATATGACTGCGCAAGGGGTAGTTGGAGAGGGTTACGGCAAGGTTTACCTGAATTATGCGTTTACCTCGAATTCGCCGGATCGCATGAAGGGCAACTTTTCGGGCAATCTCCGCTCCATCAACAACGATGGTGTATTGGTTGCAGCGACGCTGCAAGGCATTTGGAAGCGTGAGGGTAAAATGGTGGTCATGTATACGCTGGATGAATTTTCGAACGGCGACATGATCTACGCGCAAGGTAAAGTCGATTTGGTTGAAGGCACCTTGAGTTTTATCGCTTACCCCATCCAATAGCGCGGCGTCCCGCCAACGAAGTCTTGCGCGAGTGTTTATACAAACGCCAAGGCTTCTCTTATGATCATTGATGCCAAGCAAAAGCCGGACACAACAAAAAACACAATCCGCGTGGGAACGTGATTGATGGTGATCTGAACCATGCTGTGAATGGCTCTGGCGGCTACGTAGCCCCACGCGAGCCCGACGTGTGTCGGGTCTGCGTGGTTCATCAAATAGATGTACACGACGGCAGCGTAAAAAAGGGTGGGCTGCTCGAAAATGTGATTGTAGTTATCGGTCACGTTTCTGAAGAAGCCCGGCAGCGAAGGCCGGCTTTCATCTGAGTGTTTGGCGCGGTGAAGTTCACCTCCAGATTTGACGACTTTAGCAATGAGATAGAATCTTGATGCGTATAATAAAATCAGCACCAGGCAGCTCAAGGCAATCATTCCAAATAAGGGGTATAAAATAGTCACGGTTTGATCCTCGCTTCGTTTAAAGGGTTAAAGGGTTAAAGATCCGCAACTGCGGCCTGCGTTTTAATCGCCCTGTTATCGTCCAGCCGCACGCTGTGCCAAGCGAGTAAATGACCCGCTTTATCGTGTCTCGAACGCTCATCTGCATGTGTATGTACAGATAAAAAATGTCGTTTGCCATTATGATTTGGGGGTTAATGGTGGTTTTTTTTTCGCGACGTTGGCAACACGATTGATCAGGGTCGACACCAGCGTCAAGTGGATATAGTGTTAGATGCGAGGGTCTGCTAAGACTTTCCCTGCGCGGGGCTAACGTGTAAATGGTTATAGGCAGCTCGATTGTCTGAACTGCTGAAAAAAACAAGTTCAACGTGCCATTAATGCTGATTTGATAAAGGGAGAATAAACAGTGCCGCAAATTCAACATTTACCCCCAAATGCCGACACAGAAACAGTTTTGGCGGCTCTGAAAAAAGCCGGAGCTGTCATTGTTGATGATCTAATCAGTCCTGAGTTTGTTGAGGCTTTGCGAAAAGAAACCGACCCTTATATGAACCATACGAGTAATGGGCAGGACGGTTTTTCGGGCTATAAAACAACGCGCACAGGCGGTCTGATGACAAGGTCTCCTAAATGTCGAGATTTAATAGAGCACGCTGGGATTCTTGATGCCTGTAGAGCCTATCTGTCGCCCTTTTGTGAGCGCGTACAATTGCACTTAACTCAGATTATTCGCATACGCCCCGGCGAAAAAGCGCAGCCCATTCACCGCGACCGCTGGGCATGGGGCCGCCACTTGGCGCACATTGAACCCCAATTCAACACAATTTGGGCTCTGACAGACTTCACCGCTGAAAATGGGGCGACTCAGGTTGTGCCGGGCAGCACCTCTTGGCCGGACGATAAAAAGATTGAGCCGGATCAAATTACGCAGGCGCAGATGAAAGCGGGATCGGTGCTGATCTATACGGGCTCGGTCTTCCACGGTGGAGGCAGTAATGCTAGTGACGGTGATCGCATCGGGGTAAACATCACCTATGCACTCGGTTGGCTGCGCCAGGAGGAAAATCAATACTTAAGTTGTCCGCCGGAGTTGGCAAAGGACCTCAGCCCAGCCCTGCAAGAGCTCGCAGGGTATGCCATGGGGCAATATGCGTTGGGGTATTACACGCCACCTGGCGCCCCAGGTGAAAGTGCAGAAATTATGCCGCCACAGTTTGCATTAGGTGTTGATACAAAAAACAGTGGGTTGGGCGGCGTAGGGGATCAAGCTGCGCTTGCAAGGGCGCTGAATAATGATGATCGCTAATATTCCTGTGGGGTAAGTTATTTTTCAATGCCCTAAGCAGGGCTCGAAAGCTTTGCGGCGTTGGGTAATTACCTAGAGTGTCTCCCCAAGGCCACTGACACGAAGCACGGGGCTACCTTTTTCTTTAGCTGCGAACGTGCCAGACTGGCCGGCAACTCAATTGTCTTGGTTGCTAATGAGGGTTAAATCAATTTCTAAAATGCCCCTGATCGTTTGCTTTAGCATGAGTGCGTTGGCAATCGCTGCATCGGGTTATGACAACGACGGCCTTGCAGTGCCAAGGGCAAATTTTGCAACCGCTGATGCAGATGCCAGCGGCGGACTGGATGCAGCTGAATTTAAGAGCTTCGTTGATGCCAATGCTCAAGCACAATTCGGCAAAGCGGCAAAGATACAAAAGCGTGGCGCATATGCGCGGGCGTTTTCAAAGGTCGATGCGGATAAAAATGAGTCTGTTTCATGGTCCGAATTTGCAGCGCAGCAATAGCTAGGCGGCTGTATTTCTTGCCCTGTGTTTTTTAGGGCTGTGCTCGTTCCCGGGCCGTGCGCGATATTTTATTGATTTTGAGTCATAGCGAGTCCCCGCTAAACGGATCTTTAGTGCCAGAAGAACTGGGAACTCGATGCGTCTAAGTCATGTGGTCGTCGACCATCGCCGGTGTGGCACGCCATGCAAAACCCCTGCTTAACCAGCGCTGGCACTAAAACGAGATCTAACATAGTCTTTGGTGACTGACGGTCCGTCTGAGGGGATGGGTGTGATTGAAGAGAAAAATGGCGCTACTGCGCGCGACTATAGTTTTTTGATGTTCTTAACGTTGCTCAACGTGATGAACTTTGTGGATCGACAGTTGTTGGCCAGCTTTGCAAATTGGATCGTTCCCGATCTAGGCCTGACTAATACGCAATTTGGTCTGCTTACTGGCCTAATCTTCATTATATTTTATTCCGTTGCCGGTCTTTTCATGGGGGTACTTGCAGATCGCGTTAACCGGACCAAATTGATTGCTGCTGGTTTAGCGCTGTGGAGTGTACTCACGGCGTTATCGGGCTTGGCAAAAGGTTTTGTTAGCCTTGCTATTCCGCGCCTGTTTATTGGCGTTGGCGAATCCATCATGACGCCAACGTCCATGTCGTTGCTGGCTGATCGTTTTCCGTCCAGTCGTCTTGGCTTTGCCTCGGGCGTTTATTACATGGGGGTGCCTGTGGGGGTTGCTGCGAGTCTTTTTGTGGTTGCCTACCTAGAACCTGTGCTTGGTTGGCGAGGTTGTTTTTATGCCCTTGGTGGACTTGGTGTAGTGCTTGCCGTGATTATGTATTTCATCAAAGAAACCCCTCGAAGACATATTGTGGAGGCGGTAGAGCCAGTTGAACAGCTCAGCGTCAAAGAAATTTTGCAGGTGTTGCTTTCAGCGCTGCGTAACTCTCCGGCGCTGGCGATGACCATCGGTGGGGGAGTTGCTTTTCATTTTATCCTTGGCGCGGCGAGTTTTGAACAGCTATGGTTTGTGCAGGAACGAGGCTTTGACCGCTCGGAAGTGGCTGAGTTAACAGGGTGGTTAGCATTTGCGGGTGGTATTTTAGGGAATCTGTTTGGTGGTGTTGGCGGTGATGCTTTTTTGCGCAGAACCGGCATGGGCCGCCCGATGTTTTTGTTCTGGATTATGTTGGTATTGACTCCGCTGACGATTGCTTACAGATTTGTCGACCCAGCTTCGCTATTTTTCATGGTTGGTATTTTTCTAGGATACTTTCAGCTTGGCTGCTTTTATGGGCCAACTTTCTCCACAGTGCAAGAATTGGTGCCCCCGCAGATTCGTGGCACGCTGGTTGCTTTTTATATCTTGTCGCTGAACTTCGTGGGTTTGGGCATCGGAGTTACCGGGGCCGGTTTTGCCATTGACTGGATGGCGGCCAATAACGTTGCCGAGCCTTATACCGTCACTTTGGTTGTATTTTCTGTGATCTCGGCGATAGCAATTCCACTGTTTTATCTGGCTGGACGGCGCTTTGAGAAAGATCGCGCAGCACTTTACGACAGCTTGTCGGCTTAGGTCTTTTGATCTAATTCGGAAAACCCCTCGCTGGCAACTTTGGTGAGAGATGAAACTAATCCCCGGGGCTCAGAGCCGCCAAAAGATGCCCCTTTTGGGTAGTGTCTTGAGAGGCATATGCTTATGGTAAGCTCGCCGCATGGATCGAATTTGGGAAACAACACATACCGTTGAGCAAGCAGCCGTCGACGCTTATGGGCAGGATGGGTGTGTGACTATACGCGGGGCTCTCCCATCCGAGGCTTTGATGCAGGTGAGGGGTGAAATCCGTCGCGCCGTCAGACAACATGCCGCCCCAGCGCTGCCTTTGGCTCAACGCAACACCTATCAGCGCGCATTCACGCAAGTGACCAACCTGTGGCAGATAAACCAACGCATTGCGCAGGTGGCTTGCTCTGCGCGTCTTGCAGAGATGGCGACGGTTCTAATGGGATGTGAAGGCGTGCGGATGTATCACGATCAGGCCTTGATTAAGGAAGCAGGTGGAGGCGCAACCCCTTGGCATTGTGATCAGTTTTATTGGCCCGTTGACACTGATAACACCATCACCGCGTGGATTCCGCTACAAGATATTGCCCTTGAGCAGGGTCCGCTGAGTTTTGCCAGAGGTTCAGCCAGCTACGCACTTGGACGAGGTCTGTCAATTAGTGACGAAAGTGAGTCTCAGTTGAAAGCGGCGATGGCCGATTACCCGTATGAATCAACTGCGTTTGCGTTGGGTGATGTTAGTTTTCACTCTGGTTGGACCTATCATCATGCTGGCCCTAATGAAACTAACCATGATCGTGAGGCCTTTACGATTATCTACATAGACAAAGCCGCAACATTGACTGGGCTTACGACACCGTTTAGGCAATATGATGCGCGCACATGGTGCCCAGGTATCAAGCCTGGAGCGCTGATTAATTCACCTCTTAATCCGATTTTGTTCGAGTTCACGCCATGAATAGCGGATGAGCGGGAAAGTGCGCTCGTCGGCATCTAATGGCTTTCGCTTAGATCCTACGTAGCCAAACTATATTAAAGTTTCGGCTACTGAGTGCCAGGTAATCATTTCGGTTGGCTCGAAGCAGCCAGCGGCATCAAGCCAAGTGTTTCCCACATTTAAGGTCGAGGCATAGGCTAATAGAGACTCTCTAGCCGCGCTAGGAGTGTCATTTTCAGCGCCAACTGTCGCTATGGCATTCGCGAATAACTGCGGATTCTTAATATCGACAACCCTACCGAGTTCAAACGCAGGAATGACTTTCCCCTGCCAACCGAGGTTGGAACCGACAACGTTGCGATTCGCCTGAAGTGCCAGCATTACGATGCCGCTAACACCCAGGTTTCCGGTATTAGGCGTGCATACGACGTCACAGGCTGACGTTGCGAGGTGGAGTTCTTTTTCTGATAACCAGCGGTTAATAAAAAGCAATCGGCTGCCGAACAGTGATTTCAATGGTGAGAAAAGGTCAATCGTCTCAGGTGAGAGCCGACCTGCCACAAGCACCAGCAGACGCTTATCATCTTTGAGCCGTAACAATGCGTTTACGAATTCGAACACCCCTTTTTTTGGATTAGTGTCTAATGCTCCCAGCAAGCCCACAATCCGGCCTTCAGCTGGTAAGTCTAGCGCCCTTCGTGCGGACGGTTTGGCTATGAGATCTGCGCCTGTTAATGGATCAGAAAAGGCACGAAATTTTCCAACCAGTTGGGGGTGGTTGTTCGCGAGCCAATCCAAAGCAAAGGGATCATTGACAAGCAGTTTGTCGCTCACGCCCCAACGCAAGGCGAATAAGCGAATCTTACTTATGAGCTTACTTCTAAAGCTTGTATTACCAAAGTGAAGATTAAACAGTGCGTGCCCATAAAGGAGACGCGCACCGCTGAGTGCTCGCCTTATCCCTGCGTTGCCCAACAACAAAGAGGCGGGCAGAAGATTATCTCCGCCGGGCACGAAAACTGCGTCGAACCTGTGACTTTTGAGCAGCGCCAGTAGTGACCTACTCCACACACAAGCATTGAGTAAATCATTGTTGTAGCGGGCGACTGGCAACACAAAGAAGATCTCAACATCAGATTGAAACTCACTCAGCGTTTCTTCAAAGGAGGCTGCATCTTTTGCGCTTGAATTGAGCGCTAATGTGACACGAATTCCCTGTTTTAGGCATGCAGGAATCAACGCTGCCACGTATTTTAAATAATGGCCCGTGACTTTAGGTTCAAAGATAAGCACGGTTTTCATGATGGGTTTCGTCACCAGTTGTAAGCAATAACATTAACAAACTAAACGAGTCACGCGAAGCCACTCATAACCGACAGGAAAAGCGGCCGACCACTCGCGCGGCCCGAAGTTTCTTTGTGCCGTGCGTCTATGAACGGTCTGTGTATAACGTTCAACATTATCAATATTGATAATGTAAATCGTCCCCTTTATCTCGGCGTGGTTCAAAATCAATAAACATGAGTTTTATAAGATCGCCGCGGCCAATAGTGAATGCACTGGGATTAATCAAAATAGAGGTCAGATATGGTTTGACCCGGCGCACAAGAGCAGAAGCTCCGAGGTTCGGTAAGGCCGGGGTACCCTATGTATTTTTACCCGCCCAGTCGTCTTGAGCGATTTGTTGGGGCTCTGATCCGTCTAAATTTTTTCTGAATCCCACATCTAGGGTGCTGTAGCCTTACAGCTTATGTTAGGTTAGGTTTTAGGAAACAATCTACGCTCGGAGTCCTTTATGAGCGTCATTATCTTTTTCCTAACCTTCTTGCTGGCGCAGCCGGCATTGTCAGATGACCATGCCAATGTACCGGTTGGCGATGGCGCGTTTGTTGCTTTGATGGTGCAAGCAAAAGATCCTGATGCCTACGTTGCCATGCTGAAGAAAAACCCAGCACCTTTTCAGGCGATAGGATCTTCCGTAGCGGGCGCTTGCGTCACCAAAACCGGCCATGATTATCCTGGCCAAATGTTTGTATATAACGGCTTCGCTTCGATTGAAGAAGCCATGGCTGCAACGGACAAGTACGATGCGGAGAAAGCAACCCCAGAGTTAATGGCGATCAGGCAGGTGCAATACAACGTTATGTTCAAGCCTTTGAAGCAATTCACTTGAGAGCCGTAAGTCCGTCGACTGCCGCAGCTGGCCGAATTTTAGATGAAGGCTATGCGAACGCTCCCTGGATGAGCGTTTGGGGCGAAGCCTCAGCCTTGGTCGATGACGTTTTGTCGGATAATTACGAACAATGTGAGCTACTGTACACCGCGGAATAGACTATAGGGTCGACTCTCTTTGAGTCGTCCATGCGGGCTAGCGGTAGGCGAATATTCCGCATCCGCGAAAGTAGGCGCGGCCTGGGCGAACCGTCGGTTAAGATATACAGTCGGCTGCGCCTAGTGGAAGATCAAGAACGAGCCCAGTGGGTGCTCGAGTGGCTATCCCCGGAACGTGGTGCGGCGTTATCAGTAGCCAAGCCATTCGGGGCGCCTGGGGATGTTGGCGGTGAATGCGTGCGCCATGGAGATCTGTCCCGAAGCAAACAGTTCATCCACCGTCTGATCGCGAGTTTCACCCCGTACGCTCGCACGGTAAACCAAAACCTCGGTAACACCCCGATGATCACTGGCGGACCACGTTGCAGGCCGGCACACACCTTCGAGCCCCGCAGGCACCCAATCAGACTTTTGGTACATTGCGGATTTAATGGCGGTGCCGGTTATGGGTCCTTGCTGAGCGGCCACTTCAATCGCCTCTTTGAGGAAGAACATGGAGCACACGCCTCGTATGTAGTGCACCGAGCGATATTTGGATTGTTCGGGGTCGGACATGCCCGAAATCTGTCGTACGGTATACATGCCGGGAGCGCTTGAATTCCAATGGGTCGCGCCCATGACCCAAACAACATCGTGGGCCGCCTGGCCGGCTTCTCGCATAACATTTTCGTCGAATCCCCAGATATTGGCCATGAATTGGGTTGATACGGATAACTGGGCGCATTGAGTTAGGATTGAAGCGACGGACTTGTCTAGATTCGCGAGAAACGCATACTCAATATCCAGCTCTTTTAGCCGTCGGCATTGCGGCGTGAAATCGTCTGGAATCAACGAAAAAATAATGGGAGCGGCGACGTCGAAGCCGAGCTCTTGCGCATAGGATTCGCACGCGGCTTTGGGCGAGTTGGGGTACGGGTGACTGTCTCCCATATGCACATACGTCGGCTTGTCTGAACGGCCCTGTCTTTGCCAGTCTTTTTTTGCCCACTCAACCAATCCGCGGCAGCCGTCTGAGTAAGTTGGTCCGTAAAAGAAGTTGTACGGGGCGGGTGCCGCTATTCCCGGATTTCCTTCGGGCGCTGAGAAAGAAGCGGCGTAAGCTGATGAGAAATATGGGATTTGGTTCTGTGCCACTTTATCCTTGAGAGCCATGCCGATGTTCGTGCCGTAGCCTTGGATGGCGACCACATCCTGGGTTAACCATTTTTCATAGGCGGGCAGAGCACGCCTAACGAGGTAGGACGTTTCAATGGTATCCAAGTCAAATAACTTTCCCGCAACGCCACCATGCTCGTTGATCCAGTTTGATGCATCAATGATGGCTTGCCCCCAGGCTTGGCTGCCCTTGCCGGTGGCGCCGGTGAAGTCTACCAAGTTGCCGATCAACAGATAATCAGACTCTTTTGGGGGAGATATTTGAGCCGAGTTTGGCGATGACAAAGCTTCGCTCTGCAATGTACTTAATTCGGTCGTCAGTGGGCCTGATACGGGCTCGCGATCGGCGCGGTCGTAAAATAGAAAAGTTGTGCCAAGCGCGAGTGCAAGAACCACAATAATTGCGGTATCAATTCTGCGTGACGCCTTGATCCGTAGGTCAGTTCCAGAGGGGTCGTTGTGATCGGTGTTGGCCTCCTGTGTTGCATGATCGAAGACCCAGGCGAGAATCAAAACGAAGGGAAAACCGAGTGCCAGTAACACGACCAGCGCACGACCAATCCACATTGGCAGTTCCATGATTTCTATCATGACTTCACCGAACTGCAGCAGTAGCCAGGCTCCAACGATGTACATGGTTCCGATCCGAAACACATTACGTTGTCTCATCTGGGCAAACAGATTGGAAGGTTGACTCATGTGACGACTCTTAACTCACTCAGTGCAAGAGTAAACAACTCTCGAACCTGCCTCAAGCTACCCGCTTCGATGCTGAGCTCGCAGCGAATTGCAAGCACGGCCAGCAAATTCAGTTCAGGCCCGTTGACCAGTGTCCGATGCATCCCAACTTTCGAACACCACACAATTGCATATTTGAACATTGACGCGAAAAGGCTGTTCGACAACAACGATCTGCGCTGAAAACGTTTTACCGGTAACAACCGATTCTACGATCACATTGACTACTGCGCGGCACTCCTGCACCACGGTCAAGCGACTTGCTTACAGATATTTTCAGTAAATTAAAGGATATTTGTATGTTAATCAGGGCGTTAAGTGGTACCTGGAGACGGACTCGAACCGTCACTCCCGTAAAGGAACCGGATTTTGAATCCATAATTGATCACTTAAAGGTACGTCTAATCACCGGTAGATGACGCTGTAGATGGTTTTCACATGTGTAGGCTTGTGCTTCCATGTTATCTGATGTGAGCAAATTGCACCACTTTTGCACTACAGATAAACCGGATTCAAAAAGGGTCGAGTTATACGGATAGGAACTATAACCGTGTTTTTGATGCTGAGTTAAAAGTAGGTAACACAGGTGTTTCGCATTCGAAAGAGTTGGTTTGCAGTGATACGCGTTTGTCCCACGCGCCGGTTAGCGATTCGCGGGCAGTAGCGCAGGCCATTGTCTGACGCATGCGAAATTGAAGCTGAGCGCATCTATGTCCGAGCTATATACTGCCCTGGTTTTGTTGATCTGAATTTATAGATGAAACGTGCTTTTGCGCTTGTACAGGGTTCCGCCGCAGAGAGGGCATACGGTGACATCGAACTCGAACGCCCGCTTGAGTCGCTGTGCCCAGGTCAGTTGTGTGGGTTCGGCCGTTTCTGGCTTGCTTGTCCGGTTCGAAAGATTCGAGGTGGCGGTTTGCTTGGTGCGTTTTTTGCGCGGTTTGCCGGGCGCGATTTGAGCCCGCAGGGTGCTGTTTGGTGCAAGCTGGAGAGGGGCTAGTTCGACATTGGGAGGGGAGGGTGTGCATGATCGCTCACCTGACGTGAACGCGGGGCGTATTGAGCCAAATAAAACGTACAACCGATCAACTTTTACCCGCGCGGATTGGTCGGCGTTTGTTGTAGCGAATTCGATAGACCTGACGAGATTTACTTTCACGCCTTGATGGCGGTCGTTCCCCAGTTGACCTAAAACTGTACCCGGTGAATTGGCCGGAAACGTCGCTGTAATAGGGGTTGTAGCGTTTTTGCCCACTTTACTGGGGGTCAAGTGGTCGCAGGTTCAAATCCTGCCGTCCCGACCAAATTAATGTAATATTTTCAGTAGCTTAGACGACAGCTAATTCCTTTTCCATTTTCCGTTCTTCCCATTTTTAGCAATTCTTCCCACAGGTTGGCTCTAGTCCAGACGACTTGGCAAGGTAGCGACCTGTCACCGAGATCGCAATTCGTGGATAGCTAGCAGGGAACGTCTGCGTTTAACTCTTGCTTCGATTGTTATCAGGAAGAACACGACGGCCGCACTAATGACGATATTGTTCATTCCTGCGTTCAGAAAATAGACGAATACGACAACATCCAAACGCCCAGAAGACAGATTCAACTGGCTGAACGCGCTGACTAACGCGACCGCAATCAGTGAAATCAGGATAGTTGCCACAATACGAAGACTGATGATTGGGCTGCCGATCCACTCGGCGCGCAATTTTGTATCTCTGCTTAACCGCAGGAGTTCGTCGCACGCCTGGATCAAATTGCCATCAGGAAAGCGCTCTTTGACTCGATTCGATAATTGCGCGATTGTTGCGCTCAGGATCGAGTCGATTGACTGTTTGTCTATCAGCAAACATTAGCGTTCTCTTGTCTCAGGGCGCGAAGAGGACGAGCACGATCAGGATGAACAGCAAGTAGCCAACCATGATGGCAGCGATCACCGATGAAGATAGGGCATATGGATTCTTTTTTAACACAGTCCAATCATACCGACGAATTGTTACATAAAGATGACCGCTCGTAGCCGAGACTGTGTAAATCAATTCTCCATTGTCGTGGATCGCGGGGTGCCCGATGAATCCGTCATTTTGTTATCAGGCGCTGGGTTTTGCACACCGCCAGCCTCTCGATTGAGTTCTGCTGAAATAGCCCTTAACTCACCGTATTCTCTTTTCGATAGCTCGCCGGACTCGACCATGTCTTCGACGAAATCGTTCTCGGCCACTTTGCGTAACTGCTGCATGTAGCGTTTTAGTAAAACCCGATATCCCATAGGTCTGTATTCAATAGCCAATTTCACAGGCTAAACATAGCGTCTAAATGTGACGTTATTGTGACATTTCTATCTAACGAAAACACTAAACCGCATCGTGACAATAATTCCCTTTCGTAACTTTACTGTCATGAAGCCACGCTAGGATATTGCCAATCTTATTCAGCAAGAGCCTGGATCAGACGAACTCACTGCTAAAAATCAATTACCAAATTCGGGGGATCGGACATCATGAGTCTTTTACGTATCATCGCTATTGCTAGCGTTATCTTTTTCGGGATTGCCAGCTGTGGTGGTGGCAGCGATGTGAATATCAACGCAAATGATAACTCCACAAGTACAGACAATAGTGTTTCGTCGGGCGGGGGATCTAATAATCCGTGCGCCTCTTACACGATCACTGGCAGCACTACGACACGACAGGGATCGTTTGACGGTAACAACTGTACTTACGATTCAGAGTTTGTTGGTGAACTAAGTCCACTTACACAAGACCTGACAATTCCGTTCATTACCGGTGCGCATATATTCAATGATGTGTTGCAGGTAGGTGAAAACGTTAGCTCCGGTCCAGCGCCCGCGGGCGGTACGGGACCTGTCTTGACCATCGAGGCTGGTGCGACACTCGCTTTTGCCGATGACGATTATCTATTGGTTAATCGTGGTTCGCAGATTGTGGCTATTGGATCACCAACTCGGCCGATCACCATTACAGGCTTTGCCGATGCTGTCACTGGCACAGCAGATCCATTCGACGTGTCCCTGTGGGGTGGTGTTGTGATCAATGGCAACGGCATTACTTCTCAATGTGACGATGCCGCACGTGCTAACGACAACTGCCACTTGCTATCTGAAGGTAAACCTTCAAATTTTGGTGGCAATGATAATTCGGAAAGTTCTGGAAGCCTGGAATACGTTGTCGTTAAGCACACCGGCTTTGAGGCAGCGCCCGGAGACGAACTAAATGGCATTACTTTCAACGCCGTAGGTTCCGGCACGCTTGTACGCAATATTCAGGTGTACAGCACGTTCGATGATGGTGTTGAGTTCTTTGGTGGTGCGGTAAACGTTGAGAATCTGGTTGCGTTGTACGTTCGCGATGATTCCATCGACTACACCGATGGCTATGTCGGTACGGTTGGACCTGCGCTAGTTATCCACAACCCAACCGATGGTAACCGTTGTGTTGAGGGAGACGGTGATGGCGACAATTTGGGCCTTACTCCAACCACTAATCCCACCATTGTGAATATGACTTGCATTCCCTCCAATATCGATGAGCCGCCGTCAACGCATGGTGATTCTGAAGGTGTCGTGATTCGACGCGGGGCGCGTACCACTTTCTTGAACAGCATTGTTTATGACGGTCACGGTGTGAACTTCCTGGCACAAACGGGTAACGAGCTTCTTGAAATTGACGACACGTCGACCACGCAAGCCGCTCAAGATGGGGAGTCAGTTTTTGCAGGGTCTTTGTTGGCCGGTTCCGAAGCAACAAAAGATAGCTTGCCCAATGCCGACACGGTGGGGCAATGGTTCCTGAACACCGGTACCGTAGCGTACGCCGCCAACGCCGGTAACGCCATCGTAGTAGATACGGCACCTGGTGCTGCAGTTTTGGACGGGTTCTACACGGTTGCAACCTTTACAGATGTGTTAGGAAATCCCGTTGTGGTAACACCGGTGGACACCAACGGAGATGGCGATATCAGTGACGAAATCGTCGGAGCTGTTGTTGCAAGTGATGATTGGACTGCAGGCTGGACGTTCGGCCTAGACAGCACTGTTTACTTCTTACCGTAACAGGACCAAACAATGAATCTAAGACGAACGTCCCTAATTGTTGGATTCGGCTTGCTGTTAGTGATGGCGTTCTTTGGAACGCCATCTTGGGCCCAAGAGGCTCGAGAAACCAACCAAGAGCAAAGTGAAATAGGCGATGAGATCATTGAAGAAGTAGTCGTTATCGGGCGCTATAAGTCCGCTGCTACTGACGTGGTTTCCGAGAGAATGGATTCTGACGTACCGATTGATATGTTAGATGCCGAGGCAATAAGCCGCACCGGTGATTCTGACGTGGCTGCGGCCCTACGACGTATACCCGGACTGACCTTGGTTCAGGATAAATATGTCTATGTCCGTGGCTTAGGTGAGCGATACTCAAGCACTCAAGTCAATTCTGCTGCAGTACCTTCGCCCGATTTGACCCGCAATGTCATCCCACTCGACATTTTCCCGGCAGACATTGTTGAGGTCTTGAGTGTAAGCAAAGCTTACTCACCGGATCTACCGGCAGCCTTTGGCGGCGGTAACATCAACATTCGTACCAAAAGATTCCCCGAGGATCGGGTGTTGTCTTTAGGCGTAAAGACCGGACTGAATTCACAAGGAAGTGATGACGGATACTCTTACCACGGTGGTGATGATGATCGATACGGTGACGACGACGGCACGCGAGCGGTGTCGAATGTGCTTACTCAGGCTATTCAAACCTACGAAGGTGATATTTCTGCCGGTAATATTCTCAGCGTTCTCAACCGGGATGGTGGTATGCACACAATCGACGAGGCGCAAACCATTCGGCAGGATCTGGCAACTCAGCTCAATCGCGACGTTGATCTGAGAAACAAGGATGTGCCGGCAGATGTTGGCGCTGAAGGTAGTGCTGGCTATCGATGGTATTTGGGCGACGATTGGGAAGCGGGTGTTCTATTGCTGGGTGGTTATGACGACTACTGGCGTAACAAAAACCGCATTAATAGACGTCTTTCCAATCCAGATACAGATTTCTCCGACACCGATCGAACGGTACGCACGACTAACATCACCGGCTCGCTTAACGTCGGAGCCAGCTACCTTGGCGAACACGAAGTAGGTGGTAATGCGCTGTTTGTGCGCGATACCGAAGACGAAGCGGCGCTGTCATTGACTTGCGCCCAAGGTCAGTTTAACGACTGCGCGGATTCGAGCTCGCCCTCCCAGGGGCGAGTGGCGCAAGTTAGATTTGAGCAACGCGAACTAGAGCTGGCGCAGTTGTCTGGTACCCACGAGCTGGGTCCTGAGACGCTGGATAAGTTGCCCGATGCACTCAACTGGTTGAGCAACGTTCAAGGTGCAACGTATGAGTGGTATTGGTCTGAAGCGACAGCAACGACGGACATTCCAAATGAAGTGCGTGTCGAGTCTCTGGATAACTTGGATCCGGTCACGGGCCAGATAATAGGCTCGCGGGTTCGTTCGACGCTTACTGCGATGAAGTATACGTTTGCAGAGCTGGAGGACGATGTTGACAGCAATGGTTTCTCAATTGCTGTGCCCTTTGTCGGTGATGGCTGGGAATTGGAGCTGTCTGGCGGCTACGATTATGTGCGTAAAACTCGTGATTTCAGCCAATTGACCTTTGGGCTCGGAAGTACCACTGCAGCATTCGGCGGCATCGCCTCAGGTGCAACGACTCAAGTATTCAGTGACACTAACCTGTTAGATGCCAGCAATGGGATTCAGCTTTCCCTAAATATCGGCCAGTTCGGTGAAGAGAGTTATGCGGCGGTGCAGTTGGTTGATGCAACCTGGGGCAAGTTTGATCTGTTGCTGAATGAATCTTGGCGAATCTCCGGTGGCGTACGATATGAGGATTTTGTTCAGGTTTCCGTGCCGATAGACTACCTGGCCTTTGGTTCTCCGCGTATCAACCTAAGCCCACAAGAAATTTCAGATGGCATGATTGCGGAGGATGAATATTATCCGTCCCTGGCTTTCACCTACATGCTTCCTGGCTTTTGGGCGGATGAATTCCAGTTGAGATTTGCATGGAGCGAAACCGTTGCACGGCCAGATATTCGCGAGGTGACGGAGTCAATCTATATTGACCCTCTCACCGAAGCTCGCGTGCAAGGCCGGGCTAGCTTGCGACCCTCTGACATCACGAATTACGACATGCGAGCCGAGTGGCTTTGGACAGGCGGTGATAACTTCACCATCTCTGCGTTCTATAAGGAAATAGATGCACCCATTGAAACCGTGCAGGGTGGTGCGAGCGAAGACAATATTCTGTTCACTTTTGTGAATGGTGAACAGGGTAGGCTCTATGGGGTTGAGATTGAATGGCTGAAGTCATTGGGTGACCTTGGCGCCTGGGCGCAAGGATTTTACTTGGCAGGCAATGCTACTTTTAGTGATTC